>PPYE01539527.1_pt1 | contig 237315 bp, 195 predicted proteins | sample 1559881 | NCBI WGS metagenome assembly PPYE01 (sample SAMN08240022, study PRJNA423297) | Human gut metagenome, whole genome shotgun sequencing project. | reverse complement strand
ATACATATCATCGGTTGCATATTTTTTCTACACAAATTTAGCAATTTTTTATTCGTATACAAATAATTCAGGTACTTTTAACACCCTATGCAATGGATATTGTTTTTATAGCTCCGATCGCTGTATTTGTGAACCTGAAAATCGTACATCGAAAACCACATTGATTTTTAGGCGGGTGATAGACAGTGGCATTGCCGTTGCCGGGACGTGAGCCGCCGGATACCTGCCTGTAAAAGCCTTGGATACAGGACAGGCTGCACCGGAATCGGGTGCAGCCTGTCTTTGCGGAGGGCGGTTCGGGTGAAATTCCCCGCCGTAGTCTTTTCCCGCCTATTTCAGGATGACGAACCTGTTTTCATAGGGTTTCAGCGCCAGCGAAGTGACGCTTCGGCCGTCCAGCGGACGCCCTGTCGCATCGGCCGCCGTAAAGGGCAGTTCGCGTCCCGAGGCGTCGAGCAGGGTAAGGGTGCCTGCCTGCCCGTCGGTTTCCCGCAGGTTGATCAGGATGCCCTCTCCGCTGGCCGCGGGGGGGGGCATGACGTGATCAGCACATGGCTGCATCCGCTGCGCAGGAATGAGCGGTCGCGGGCGTTGCCGTTGGCCGCAGTGGCGGCCGGCATTACGCGGGTGCAGAGCGGGATGCGTGCACTCCAGCCGAACTGCGATGCGGCCGTGTTGGAGGTGTCCCGGGTTGAGCTGATGACGAATCCGCACTTGAATTCCCCTTCCTGCGAAGCGCGGAAATTCGTTGTCCAGTAATTGTTCATCAGCCACGGGAAGACATGCGGCTTTTCATAGGTGCGGGGCTGGCGATAAGGGTCGTCGAGCAGTTTCCCGAGCAGGTAGAGCGGCACCTCGCTGCCGCTTACGAGAATCTGGGCGTCGTCGTTGCGTGCCGCGACGAAATTCTGCACGGTGTTCCACGAGGCGCTCGTGCCGGGGATCTGGTCTTCGCCGGAACGGACTACGCCGCCCGGTACGTCGAACGTGAGTTTCGCATTTTCCAGCAGCCACGGCATGGCGACGTAGATCGCCGAAGGATCGGTTTCGGGGTTGCGGATGAAATCGTAGCCGAGCTCCACGCGTTTCACGTCGTTATACAGGCGTACTTCGACCTGCACGCCGAATTTTTCGTCGCATCCCTCGGCTTTGCCCGTGAAGCGGACGCTCTGGTAAATATCGCCCGACGTAACGCCCGGGCAGTGTACGTCGGAGAGCGAAGAGCGCCGGTAATTGTCGAATACTTTGCGTTCCATCTGGTGGCGGTCGCCGTTGAGCGATTCATAGATGAAAGCCCCCAGCTTCCATTCCGAGTCCGGGTCGACCATCTCCCGTCCCAGCTCCTTGTCGTAGAGCGAGGCGATTGTCCCCGAAGCCGGGTCGAAGACGATCCGGTAGAAATCGTTTTCGAGGCTGTTGTCCCGGAGTTCCGTGCGGCGGGGTGCCGCGGCCTTGCCGTCGCCGAGTACGATTTCGAAGGTCTTGTAACCCATGGCGGGGATTCCTTCCGCCCAGATGGCGTAATAGCGTCCTTCGCGGCGCGAGCGGATGGGCTGTACGCGCAGGGCTTTCCCGGCTGCATCGACGATCCGGAACTCGCGGTCGGCCGGGATCAGTTCGAAGTCTATGTAGACTGTCGCCAGTTCCGAGCGTTCCCAGCCGAGCGGGTTGAAGAACGTGAGCGTCGGGTGCGTCGAGCGGTAGAGGGTGCCTTGCAGGCGGCCTATGGCATCTTCATAGAGCAGTTGGGTGCTTTTGAGCGCCTCCCATACGTAGGAGCCCTTTTCAGCCCATTGTACCTGTGAATTTTCGCATCCGGGATTCCAGATGCTTTCCGCTGCCCCGAAGGTGTGCTCGTCGTAGAAGAGCAGGTTTTCGTGGATGCGGCGCAGTTCTTCGTGTGTCCCGCCGCTCTGGCCTGTCCCTTCCATTTGGGCCATCGAGAGCATCGCTTCGATGGCGACCAGGTCGGATTGCGTTTTGCGTGAGGCCGCCGTCTCGCGTGCCGCCGACCCGAACCCGTCCGTCCACCAGTCGGGGTAGGCGGCCCGGTATACGGGCAGCTTGTCGCCGTACTGGGAGTCGATGCGCCCGAGGAATTCGTGTGCCGTGGCGCTGCGTAGCTTCGGCCAGGCGTAGCGTTCGTTCCATGCGCGGATCAGGTCGCACTCGCGCATCGACGGGGGCGAGTTGTCGGTCAGGTATCCCGAGTATTGCACGGCGATGACCGGGAACGGGTAACCCGTGCGTTTGAGGTTGCGGATGTACCCGAATACGCCGTCTTCCAGGCGGGCCATATCGCCCGTGTGGATGCCCCACGAGTTCCCGGTATGGTAATGGTCGCTGCGGAACATCAGCATTCCTTTGCCCGACGGGGACTCCCAGCGGTAGAGTGTCGGACGGTCGAACGGGACGAGGGCGCGGTGGTTGTTCGACCCGATCGAAAAATATTTCACGCCCAGGTCGGGCAGGTAATCCGCCAGGCACCATGCGATGCCGTTCACGTCGTTCTGCATGGCTGTTTCGACCGGCAGCCCCAATTCCCGGAATCGGGCCACGGGCTCGAGGAACGTCTTGTAATTATTCTCGCCCGACAGCTCGGACATGTTGAAGAACATGGCCGTCACCTCGATCTGCCCTGCCTTGACGTACCTGATGAATTTGTCCACCTGTGCCTTGGGACGTATGCGCAACCATTCGCGTACGGGCCACGAGGCTTCGCATGTCCAGCGGAACTTCGCGTCGTCCGGGTAGTCGGCCGTCAGGTCGCAGTATTCCACGGCATAGTCGATATAGCGCAGGTGCTCGGTGAGTATTTCGGTCTGCGGTTTGGTATAGCCGATGTCCGTGTGCGTGTGCTGCACCAGGTAGACGGTGTATTTGTCCGCCGGGGCGATTTCCACCGCCGCCGACAGGGCTTTCCCGCGGTTGGGATGCACTTCGAAATCCACCGTGCGGCCTTCGTACCCTTCGGGAATGTTGACCTCGACGGTGTTTATGCCGCGTGACAGTGCGACCGTCCCGCCCGGTTTGCCGTCGTAGTTCCATCCGGCACGCTGGGGCTTGCCCCAGTTGACGAGGGTCAGCGTCACCGGGTGCAGCAGCTCCTCTTCGGTGCGGCCGTAAATCAGCCCCGGCTGCGAGTGGCTTCCGATGAGTGCGATGCCGTCGCCGGGGCGTGTGCATTTCACGCTGCGGTCGGCTTCGAGGACGATGGCGTCCCAGACGAGCCAGCTGCCGCCGGCATTGCGGATCGTGAGGAGGTTTTCCCCGGCGCCGAATGTCCCGGCCGGCAATAGGGCCTCGATCGCAAGGCCGCGTGCCGAGGTGCGTTTGGTATCCGGGTAGTTGATGTCGTCCCCGGCAGGCGCCTGCACCGAGGTGCGGAACCCGCCTGCGGAGATTTCGATCGTCGGGGGTGACGAGGCCTGCGATTCGACCAGGTAGAGTGTCAGCCGCATCTCCGCCCGGGAGGCTTGCGCATCGGCCCCGAAGCGGATCAGCAGCGATCCGTTGCCGTTGCCGGCCCATCCGTCCTGGGGCCCGGGCAGGATATAGGGGATCTCTCCCGGTGTGCTGCGCCCTACGTCGTACGCGGCCGCCGCGCCGGGGAACCGGCCCAGAAGGTCGGAATACGCGCCGTCGTACAACGCGAACTCGGCGGCCGAACCGTCTTTGCGGCCGATTTCCCATACGGGCCGGTAGGGTGTTGCCGACAGGCTGCCCCATAGCAGGGCCGCCAATACGGCGAGGATGGAATGCTTGTGTCTTTTCATATCGGAATTTTTGGGTTATTCGGGGTCAGTCCATTTTACGTCGGTCATTTTTGCCACATGCCTGCCGGTCATGTCGGTGATCTCCGAGCCGACGTTGAGCGTCAGCGGCCAGTAGGCTTTCAGCCCTTCCTCAGTCCCGGAGAAGTCGCATGCCACATCGGCTGCGGCCTCGGCCTCGGTGCGGACGTCCGCCCAGATCGAAACGTGCTGGATGTTGCCGCGCATGTAGCGGTTCGAGTAGGAGGGGGCGGTGCCCAGTTGCAGGTTGCAGGTCGGCTCCACGATGGCCTTGCCGCACGCGAAGCTCTTTACCAGCCGTCCGTCCAGATAGAAGTGCATCTTGTCGTTGGCCTTGTACGTGGCTGTGATGTGGTACCACTTGTTCAGCTCGATCGTGCAGCAGGTGCCGCCCTTCCAGCTCCCGTCGTTGACGTAGAACTGCAGGTTCGCGCCGTTGTTGCGGATCATGATGGCACCCTTGCCCTGCTCGCACGAGATGACGTTCTGGTCGCCCGCTGCGAATTCGTCGAAACGTATTTTCATCTCCCAAGTCAGCTCTTCCGTGAGATCCCAGTCGCCTGCGGGCCCGAGGTTCATCTTCGACCCGGCGTTGAAATAGGGGATTCCGGCCTTGACGATGTTCTCCCGGAAGGCTTTTATCGCTTCTTCGAGCTGTTTGCAGGCGTTCCGGTAGCCTTCGTCCCGCGAGGTGTTGTTCATGATGTAATAGGCCTGGTCGATGCGGGCCTGCAATGCCTTCTTCGATCCGGGGGCCGTGTCGCCCTCTTCGATCCCTTCCGTCGACTCTTCGACGAGCGATTCCGCCTGGCGGATCAGCGCCATGAGTGACTGGTGCGCTTCGGAATAGTCATCGTCGCTGCATGCGCACAATACCAGTGCCGCGCAGAGGAAGGTCGCGAATTTTTTCAGTATGGTTTTCATGGTCGTTTTACTGCGTTAGGTGTTTAATATCCTTCGTTTTGTCCCAGGGTCGTCCAGTCGGGCATACCGTCGAACTGCGTCTGCGGGATGGGGCGTACGACGTGGTACTCCTTGATGTTGTCCTTTGCGTCGGGGTTGTAGATCCTCACCTGGTCGATGAGCCTGCCGAAGCGTTTCAGGTCGAGCCGCCGCTGCCACTCGCCGAAGAGCTCGCGGGCGCGTTCCTCGAGGATGAAATCGAGCGTCATGTCCTCCTCGGTGACCTTCATGGCCTCTTCGTATTCGGGCTTTTCGTGGTTGACGGCGCGTTTGCGCAGTTCGGTAATATCCTCGGCGGCGCCCTTCAGATCCTGGTTCGTCGTGCTCCGGATACGCGCCTCGGCACGGATCAGGTAGAGTTCGCCCAGCCGGATCACGGGGTAGCTGCGATCCGACAGCTCCGACATGTTGCCCGGCCGGGTGTGGTCGTAGAACTTGGTCATGCCGATGAACGTCCAGCGATCCTGCGGGATGCCGTCGGCGTCGAACATGTCGTTGCGGTCGAAGACCGTGAAGGTCTTCTCCATGCGTTTATGCTCGGCCAGCGGCAGCACGTCGGGGCAGAGGTAGAGCGCCGTGTCGATGTATTCGCGCCACTGGTTGAGCGGGAAGGCCGAGCGGTCGTTGGCCGGGTCGTTGTAGTACCATACCCATTGGTGCAGGTCGCTCCAGCGTTTGTCGGCGTCGCGGTCGAACAGATCCATGAAGTAGGTCGAGGGGATCGCCTGGCAGCCGCCGTAGCCCGTCCATTTGAGCATGGTCTGCACGCCCGGGAAACGGTCGATATACATGGCATACCACGACCAGTAGCCGTTGGCCTGGCGGAAGGCGTCGTCCTCGGTGAATTCCGTCGTCCAGATGAATTCGTTGTTGGTTTTGTCGTCGGCCCACAGGTCTTTGAGCGAGGGGCAGAGCTCCAGCCCGTAGTGGCCGATCACCTGCGATGCCATGTCGGCGGCCTCGTCCCACTGTTCGTTGTAGAGGTACATGCGTGCGAGCAGCGCCTTGGCTGCGGGCATGTCGATGCGCCCCGATTCCGTGGTGCGCGTGTCGGGGAATAGCCCGATGGCTGCCTCGAGTGCGCCGATGATCTCTTCGTAGAACTTCGCGCGGGGCGAACGGCGGGCTTCGGTGCCCTCGGTCTCGTCGGTTGTCATCGGCAGGTAGCTGTCGCCCCACGTCTCGGTGACGATCCACAGGAACAGAGCCCGCATGACATACATCTCCGCTTTGAACTGGCTCTTTTCGTCCTCGTCGGCAAAGGGCGTCTGGTCGATCGTTTCGAAGAACAGGTTGATGTTGAACAGCGCCTTGTAGCAGTGGTTCCACAGCCATGCCACATTGCCGTTGGTGGCGTCGAGCCCGTAGTAGTCGCACAGGCCCACATCGCCCTGGTTCTTGCCGCGCAGGTAGATGTCCGTCCCCAGCTCGGTCATCAGCGGCCACTGTCCGTCGCCGCCGTAGAGGTTGTTGATCTTGGTGTAGCTCTGGTATACCAGCGCCTTGATGCCGTTTTCCTCCTTGAATATCTCGGTCGTCGACCCGTAGGTTTCTTCTTCGAGGAAGCTCTGGCATCCGGTCAGCCCTATCGTAAGTGCCGCCGCAAACAGGATGAATATCTTTTTCATGGTCTGGTTTTCGAATTTTTAAGTTAGAACTGGACATTCGCGCCGAAGATATAGAACGACTCCCACCACGAGATGCCGCCCGTGTTCTGGAACTGGCTGTAACGCCACGGGGTGTTCATGGTCACATAGAAGCGCGTCTTCTTCACCACGCGCCCCATCCATGCCCGGGGCAGGGTGTAGCCGAGCGTGATGTTGCGGATGTTTACGTAGCTGTTCTTGTAGTAGCCCGTGGCGTCGAGGTATTTGATCGACTGTCCTTCGACCGGGCGTGGATGTCGGTCGGAGGGTTTTTCGGGTGTCCAGTAGTCGATCTTGTAGGTGTTCCAGCGCCCGAGCTGGTTCGCCCATTCGCTCGTGCTGCGGCCGTCGTGGGCCAGCGAGCCGAACTCGCCGTATACGTCGACCGAAAAGTCGATGTTCTTCCACTCCGCATTGATCTGCAGGCCGCCGACCCAGTCGGGGCGTGTCGTGCCGAGGATCGTGCGGTCGTTGCCGTCGATCTTGCCGTTGCCGTCCAGGTCGGCGACCTTGACCTCGCCGGGTTTCTGTCCGTAGATCGCGGCCAGGTCGGCTTCGTTTTCCTGCCAGATGCCTACCTGTTTGTAATTATAGTGTACGCCGTTGACCGGATAGCCTACGAACAGGCCGTTGTTGATGTCTTCCTTCATCTTGGGATCCTGCAGGCGTATGAGCTCCTCCTTGTTGCGGTAATACGAGAGGTTCACCCCCAGGTGGAAGTCCTTCGTTTCCACGGGGACGGTCGAGAGGCTTACCTCCCAGCCGCGGTTGCGGGTGTCGCCGATATTCGTCCACGCCCGGTTGAAGCCCGAAGTATAGGGCAGCACCTTGAGGTAGAGCAGGTCGTAGCTCTTCGAATCGTAATAGTCGATCGTACCGTGGATACGTCCCTTGAGGAACCCGAAGTCGAGGCCGATGTCGAGCATCTTGTTGCGCTCCCACTCCAGGTCGGGCGTCGGGCGGGTTTCGGGCTCCAGCCCCGGGCGGTGCAGCTCACCGCCGTTGAAATTGGCGTATTTGCCGTGCAGCGTACCTGCCGTGGCATAGGCCGCGATCGAGTAGTTGCCCGTCATGCCGTACGAGGCGCGCAGCTTGAGGTTCGAAATCCACTCCACGTCCTTGAGGAAGGGCTCTTCCGAAATGCGCCACGCGATGGCCCCCGAAGGGAAGAAAGCCCATTTATGCCCCGGCGAGAGCTGCGACGCACCGTCCTCGCGGAACGACGCGGTGACGATGTACCGGTCGTCGTAGGAGTATTGCACGCGCCCGACGACCGAGACCATCTGGCTGCGGACGAAGCCCGAGGACAGGCTTTTCGAATCGGTCAGGCGCCCCATGTTGTACCACAGGTAGGCGGGCGATTCCTGGTCTTTGCCCGACATCGAGGCATTGACCGTCTGGCGGTTCTGCATTTCATAGACGGCCGTCAGGTCGATATTGTGCCTGCCGAACTGGCGTTTGTAGCTGAGCACGTTGTTCCAGACCCAGTCGGCCTTGCGGTTGTTGTGCATGAAGGCCACGTTGCGCTCGTCGGTATACGATACCGAGCGGTTGTCGTAGTAATAGCCGCGCGACGAGAAGGCGGGGCTGTATGCGAAGTTGGTATTGAACGTGAGCCCCTTCGCCAGGTCGATCTGGGCGAAGAAGCGCAGGAAGAGTTTCCACTCCTCGGTCTTGTCCTTATATACGTCGTCGCTCTCGTTCATGTAGGGGTTCTTCACGAACGGGTCGCCGAAGGGGTAGACGTTGTAGCTGCCGTCCTCGTTGCGGGTCTGCGTGAGCGGGGACATGTGCAGGAACTGGTTGAACATGTCCGGCTTGTCGTTCTTGACGATGTAGTATGCGCGGCTCGAAAGTCCTACCTTGAGGAACGGCAGCACCTTGTGCGAGAGGTCTGCGGTCAGGTAAAAGTGGTCGTGCCCCGCGTTTTTGTAGCGGCTGTCTTCGTTCTTGTAGTTGAATGCGATTTTGTAGGCGCTTTTGTCCGTTGCCGCCGAAATGGTCAGCGAGTGGCTTGTCCACAGGCGTTTCTTGTTGAAATACTTTCCCATCCAGTCATTGTCGACCTTGCCCATGTTGGCCAGTTCGATCCCGAAAAACGCCTTTGCGTCGTCGGCTTCGCTGTGCCAGGTGCCTGCCGCGCGGCTCGCCTCGCGCTGAAATGCGATGTATTCGTCGGCGTCCATTACGTCGAGCGAACCCCGGTTGTTGACGCCTGCACCCACGAACCCGTCGTAGGTTACCGTCGTCTTGCCCTGTCTGGCCTGTTTGGTCGTAATCAGGATAACGCCGTTGGCGCCGCGGGCGCCGTAGATGGCCGTCGAGGACGCGTCTTTCAGCACGTCGATCGACTCGATGTCCCCGGGGTTGATCGAGGCCAGCGTTTCGTCGTAGGGAATGCCGTCGAGGACGATCAGCGGGTCGTTGCTGGCATTGCGCGAGCGGGTGCCGCGTATGCGGATCGAACCCCCGTCCATTCGGATCCCGGCGATGCCGGTCAACGCCGTGGTGATGTTGTAGGCCGGAATACGCTCGATACGGTCTGCCGAGATCGAGCTGACGGAACCTGTGATGTCCTTGCGTTTCATCGTGGTATAGCCCGTCACGACGACATCCTCCAGTCCGATCATGTCCTCCGACAGGACTACGTCCACCGAAGTGCGCCCGGCTCCCACCTTGACGGTCTGCGGCAGCATGCCGAGGAACGATATTTCCAGCAAGTCTCCGTCTTCCACCCCCTCGAGTGCGTAGTGTCCCGCGTTGTCGGTCAGCGTGCCGCGTGACGATCCTTTTATTACGACAGAAGCGCCCGCAACGGCTGCCCCGTGCGTGTCCTCGACGATGCCCGATACCGTACGCCGGATTTCCCCCCCCCTGTATTTGGGGGGTTGACAGTTGCTGTTGCGGAACTTTCCGCGGCCGCATTTGCCGCCGCCGGCAACATCAGGGCCGACAGCACCAGGACAAAACCGCCTCTCATAATGCCCGATAGCCTGTGCCGGGGTCGCCGGCCGGCATGGATGATTGGATAGAAATGTTGCATGGTTCAGTAGTTTAGGTTAGTGTAGTTTGGGTTGGTTGATTAATAGTTGAACATTTTTAATAATGTATGAACATTAACGCCTACTGCAAATTTATACATAGATTTTTAAAATACAACTTTTTTCAGCTCTTTTTTTATGATAATTTGTGAACATCCGCTGTATTTCCCATATTCGGAGGATTTCCGGTATCTCTGTGGATAGTACCTGTTTGCCTGCATGATTTTTGCCGGAGCCGAGTCTGCACGGTTCCGAAGCGATCCCCGATTCCCTGTGCCCGGGACTGCCGCCGTGCCGGTGTGTGCATCGTGCGGCCGTTGCGGGCTGTTTGTATGTACATGAAATCTTCTCGATGCGCGATGCTGCCGCCTGCCCGACGGATTGCTGCCCGCCCGCTTTCTGCCGTGTGCTGCCTGCCCGGCAGGTTACCGCCGCCTGCTTTCTGCCGCCTGTCCGGCAGGTTGACGCCACTTGCCGGATTGCGTGGCGTGCGGCGTTGTCTGGCATTTCTGGCATTGCGGTACCCGCATTGTTCCCGGCTCCTTCCGTTGCTCCCGGCTTTTTCGCGTTGTTCCCGGCCCCTCCCTCCCCGGGCGGGGACGCCCCGAAAAAGTAACGGCGCAGCCGTTGTCCGGATGCGCCGCCGATGGGGGATATGCCTGCCGCTATTCGGGGAGTTTCCCGGTTCCCCAGCGGGTGTTGGGCTCGGGCCCCAGCCATAGCTCGAGCAGGCCGCCGCGTGCGAATTCTTCGTGCGGGAACCAGAAGTTGTTGAGCACCCGGCCGTTGAGGCGTGCGCGTTGGATATAACAGTTCTTGTCCGAATTGCCGTAGGTGCGGATGACGAACCGGTCGGAACGGTCGGCCGGGTAATAACGCTTGTCGAGCTGGATCGACACCTCGTCGAAGACCGGCGAGGTGATCTCGTATACGGGGCGGGCAGCGGCCGTGCCCCGCGTACTGAACAACCCGATCGACATCAGTGCGCTCACGCCGCCCATTTGCCCTTGGTCTTCGTCGTGCCCGCCATACCCCCGGTCGGGCGTGATGGCCCCGTAAGCCTGTTCGTTCACCCGGCGAACCCAGTATTGCGTGAGCCAGGGTTTCCCGCCCCAGCTGAATACGTGTGCATTGGAGCATCCGGGCTGGTTGGCGTAGCTGACGTAGCCTTGTCCGTAGCCGAACACGAAATCCTGCGGTGCGGCCTGCTCGAATGCATAATTGAGCTTCTCGCAGAATTTGTCATAACCGCCCATGAGCGTTGCGAGGGCCGGTAGTTCGTGCGAAACGCCCCAGGTGGCCTGCCAGGCATTGGCCTCGATCCAGCCGGTGCCCCTGAGCGGATCGTCGTGCAGCCATTGGCCCTGTTCGTCCTTGGGGAAGAGCAACTGCTGGTCGGGGCGGTATAGCTTGCGCCATCCGTGGGATCGGTTGCCGAAGTAGGCGGCTTCATCCTCCAGCCCCAGACGCACGGCCATTTGTGCGAGCGCCCAATCCTGGAAGTTCGACTCGATCGTCATCCCGGCGTTTTTCGGCTGGTAGCCGTGTTCGAGGTAAAATTCCCCGATTCCCTGCATGCCGCCCGGCATATGGTTGCGTTGCATCGTCCGGAAAGCGTGCATCGGGTCGCATTTGCGCATCAGCCCTTTGTTATAGGCCGAGACGATGAGTGGCGTGGCCGGACATCCGGACATGATGTAGGTATACCCTCCGGCGCAGGGCCCCCGGGGAATCAGCCCGCCGTTGTCGGCATAGCGGATGAGCGAGGCCGACATTTCGTCGGGCATTTCGGGCCATCCCAGCCCCCACAGGACGTTGAGGTTCCACTGCGTGAGCCAGAAGGCGTCGGAATTATACATGTGATGCACGACGCGGCCTGCCGCATCGCGCGGGAGCGTGCGGGTCTTGACCCGGATGTCGCGCGTGAACGAACCTGCGCGCTGGCCGTCCGTCAGGTCGGGGTATTCGCCGTTCACGTCGTCGATCTTGTGGCGGCCCAGCAGGACATGCCACAGGTCGGTGTAGAATTTTGTCCGTTGTTGCTGCGTGCCGCCTTTTACCTCGATGCGTCCCAGCCATTCGTTCCATTCGTCCTGTGCCGCGCGGCGCACGGCGTCGAAGTCCCAGGTCGTGGCGTCATGCGTGAGGTTCTCCCGTGCATTTTCCGTACTGACGTACGATACGACCGTGCGGACATGGATGCGGTCGCCCGTACGGACGCCGTAATATGCCGCGACGCCCGATGTGGGGGAGTCCAGGTAACTCAGTGCTTCGCGCGGGTGGCGCCTGGTGATTTCGGAGGAGCCTTCGAGCGAGTCTATTCCGGAATAACGGCGTGTGCCTGCCCATCCGTCGAGCCGGTCGAACGGCCGGTCGAAACGGACGACGAAGTAAACCCTGACGTTCTCGGGGCCGCCCCAGTGGCGGCCGTAGGTGTCGAAGCTGCCCTCGATTTCGTGCTCCCCGACCCGCCGCACGCGGGCGTTGCACATGGTCGTCGACGCCAGGTAACCGCCCAGGTTCAGGAGTATGCCGGCTTCGGCGTCGCGGGTGAAGGTCAGGCGGTAGAACCCCGTGCGGTCAGTGGCCGTCTGCTCGACCCAGATGCCGTAATCCTCCAGGAAGAGGCGGTGGTAACCCGGCTGGGCGATTTCGCCCTCGTGCCGGAAGTGCGATTTCCAGTGCCCTTCGCCGAGGGTGGGATCGACGTTGCCGGTCGTCGGCATGAGCGTAAGCCCGGCCAGCACCCAGTTGTGTATCTGCGGGAAGCCGAGCACCTCGGTCGAATTGTAGTTGTAGCCCCCGCCGTACTGGTTGCGGTTGCGGGTCAGCGGTGCGGCGCCGATCATGCCGAACGGCTGGTTGCCCGTGATGAAGAAGAAATAGCGCCCCTTGGTCGTTTCGATGAACGGGTTGACCTGCGAGACGAAGTCGCCTCCGGCCCCGGCGGGCGGGAATGCCTCGATCTCGGAGAGCCCGACATGGGAACCCACGGCGTCGTTGACCTCGAATTTCACCCATCTGACCCGTTTGGGCGCGAATTCCACGACCTTGGGCTCCCCGTTGTCCGGGATCCCGACTACTCCGATACGTGTGCCGTCGCTGAAAAAGAGGTCGCCGCCTGCCGTATGCGCATCGCCCGTCGGCCGGTCGTAGAGGACGATGCGCGAGAGGGTGACCTCCTCGTCCCAGTCGAGCCGGATCCAGGGGTAGGGTAATTGCTGCCAGTAGGGCATCTGCGCTGCCGATACCCATTCGCCCGCATTGTCGAGGCGGATGTAGCCGTCGTTGACTTTCGAGGCATCGCCGTCGGCATTGAGCGACGACGATGCCGTGGCGCGGGCTTTCGGGGCGATATTGTAGGTGCCGCCGAGTGCCGGGAACGAGATTCCCGCCACGCAAAACAGGGTTAACAGCTCTTTTTTCATCGCGATGTGCTTACGTTAAGGTTCGTATTGCATGAATATACGAATAATATCGTCTCGCCGGTTCCTGTTCCGGCCCGCAGCCCGGGAATATACCCGTTATTTCATAAAAGCCTTCACGACCATGATCTCGCGCCCCGAGGTGTTGACGATGCGGTAGGAGCCTGCCGCCGCCGAAATTACCAGCGTTTCGGCATAGCTCAGACGGAAGCGGCTGCCGCCCGCGGTTTCGACCTCGGCGCTTTCGCCCTCGACCAGGTTCAGGACATGGCATTTTCCCTGCGTTGCGACCTCCACCGAGGTGTTGAGCTTGTAACGGTGCACGTCGTAGGAGTGGTTGCGGTGCGTGGGCAGGTGCCACAGTTCCCAGTCCGCCCCCTTGTCAAGCAGCGCGGGGTGCGACACCAGCTCCCGTTTCACGGTTTCGCCCTTGCGGTCGAAGCAGAGGTTCTCCATTGCGCGGCGGATGTTCAGCGGGCGCGGTTTCCCGTCGAGGTCGAGCGCCAGCCAGTCGTACATCTTGAATGTGAAGATGTAAGGCGTGGTGCTGATCTCCAGCACGAGGTTGTTGCGTCCCGAGCTGTGGAGCGTGCCCGGCGGTATGAGGAACAGGTCGTGCCGCGCCGACTGTTCGGCGTTGATGTAGCGCGGCACGTCGAGTTCCGTGCCTTTTTCGAAGCTTTCGGTCAGCGCCCGTTCGAACTTCGCAGGGTCGATATCCTCTTTGAACCCGAGGTATACGACCGACCCGGGTGCCGTGTCGAGGATATAGTAAGTCTCCTCCTGAGTCAGTACCTCGCCGAAATTCTTGCGGATATATTCCCGCTGCGGGTGGCACTGGATCGAAAGGTTGCCGCCGTCGAAGTTGTCGAGGTAGTCCATGCGGATCGGGAATTCGTCGCCGTATGCGTCGTAGCACGCGCTGCCGACGACCTGCTCGCCGCCCTGGAACATCACCATGTCGAACGACACTTCGAGCATCTTGCCGCCGCTGCCGAAGATCAGCCCGTTTTCCGGTACGATCAGCTCGAACGACCATGCGTAATTGGGCACGTCGTGGGGCAGTGCGCCGATGTGTTCGCGGATCCATTGGCCTCCCCACGCCCCGGGTTCGAACCACGGCCGGACGCGGAATCCGTTTGCGGCGAGGTGCTCCAGGCCGCGGCGCAGGTCGGTGCCCTCGGCCCAGGTGATCTCCCCTTCGCGCTGCCCGTCGACGATTATGCCGATGCGGGGCAGCAGCTCCTTCTTGTGGCGGTTCAGTACGACCCAGTCGACGAAATAGAATCGCTTGTACATCTTTTTCGGGGGCTCGGGCTGCGTGGCCCCCAGGTTGGCGATGCTGCCCGCACGCGAGCGGAACTGGATCTCGTTCTTCGGGATGTCGATATAGACCAACTCGCCCTGCCAGCCGGCCAGCGCGGCGCCGGTGCCGACGAGTATGTTCATCTCCGCCTCGGGGTCGGGTGCGATCGCCCGCAGTTTTTCCCCGTCGAAGAACTCCTCCAGCCGCAGCGGGGTGCGGAAGCCGAAGATCGGGTCGTCGCCGCCCAGATAGGGGGCGACCAGGCGTTCGATCTCCTCCTGCGGCCGCAGGGCCGCGTCGACGCTCCACCACACGGGGCGGATGCCCAGCTGCGTGAGCGCACGGTTCAGCTCCTGCCGGAAGAGGTCGAAGCGTACGCCGACATAGCCGTCGACGACAACCTGCTTCTGCCCGGCCAGCCGCCGTGCCAGCGACGTGTAGTCGCAGAAAATCTTATCCGGCCCGAGGTCATGTGTCGGGTAGATGTCGTATTGGTTTTTTCCGGTTTCCGGTTTGCATACCGGAAGTGGGTTCTGTGTTGTTTTCCTTAAAAGAGACATGACTATTGTTTGGTTATATGAATAACGATGCTGCGCCGATCAGGGCGGCATGGTCGGGCCGGGCCGGGAGCCCTATCCTGATCCGGTGGCCGTCGGCTTCGAGCCGGCGTTCCATGGCTGGCCCGAACAGCGGGTAGGCCCGCGAGATATTCCCGCCGAGCACCAGCATGTCGGCGCGGAAGCGTTCCGCCACGGGGGCTGCGAATGCCGCCAGCCGCTCCCCGTATTCGTCGAACAGGCGCCGTGCCGCGGGGTCTTCCGCATGGCGTTCGGCAGCTTCGCGTGCGCCGCTTATCTCCTGCCCGGTCAGCTCCCGGTAGCGGCCGCATACCCAGCGGGTCGAGAAGGCCTCATCGACGATGCCCCCTTCGAACGGCAGGCAGTATACCCAGCCGTTGGCGGGCACCTCGTCGCCCGAGGTCACCAGCCTGCGGCCGGCCACGAAGCCCGACCCGACGCCCGTGCCGAGCGTCAGCGCCACTACGCGTTCGGCGTCGTCCGCGACCCCGCCGAGGCATTCGCCCAGCGCGAAGGCCGCCGCGTCGTTGACGTAGCGGAACTCCTCCGTGCCGCACTCCCGCAGCAGCGGGTAGAGCGTCGCCGCGACGTCGAGCCCGTAGATGCGCTCGAACTTCCGCACGCCCCGGATCAGCGAAATGCCCCGCTCGTAGTCGAACGGCCCGGGGAAGGCGAAGCCTGCGCACCGGATGCATCCGATGCCCGATGCCGCGGCCGTGCGCCGGATGTTCGCGGCCCAGGCCCCGGCGATCGTGCGGGCCCCGGCCGCCGCGTCGACTTTGTCCGTGTGCGGTTCCCCGCACAGTTGCCCCGTGGCGAGGTCTACCACCGCCGAGCAGACATGGCTGCCGCCGATGTCCACGCCCAGGGCGTAGCGATTATGTGCCGATTGTGCCATGACGGTATATTTTTCGTAGTTATTTGTTCAGCTGGGTGTTGGGCTCCGCGGCGAGGTTCACCCGCAGCGTGCCGCCGCCGACCACTTCGGCGAAGGGAAGCTGTACGCTCTGCAAGGGTTTGCCGTCCAGTTCCAGCGAACCGATATAGTAATTCTCCGGCGTGTTGCCCGTCGTTTCGATCACGAACTCCTTGCCCGTGTAGTAATCGGGGTTGAGGCGGATCGTCACCTTGTCGAACAGGGGGCTGCCGATCTGGAACGTCGGGTCGGGGGCGGTGAGCCCCTTCGCGTCGAAGAGCCCCATCGAGGCCATGACGTACCATGCCCCCAGCTGTCCCTGGTCTTCGTCCTGCCCGTAGCCGTAGCCGTGGATCTCCTCCGTGCCGTAGAATTCGTTGCAGATCGTGCGCATCCATTTCTGCGAGAGCCACGGTTTGCCCGAGAAGTTGAACAGCGCCGAGATGTGGAGGTTCGGTTGGTTGCCGTGGTTGTAATAGGCATGGACTCCCGCAAAGGCATTGATCGTCTTGCCGCCGCCGAAGACGCTCTCGCGCGAGATGAGGAACGTGCTGTCGAGGCGGTTGTTGAACTCCTCGCGGCCGACCATCTCGACCAGCCGGTCGATGTCGTGGGGCACGTAGTAGGTGTACTGCACGGCATTGCCCTCCTGGAATCCGGCCCATGCCGCATAGGGGTCGAAGTCGGCGATGAATTCACCGCTGCGATCCCGCGGCCGGATGTACTTGGTTTCGGGGTCGAAAAGCAGCTCCCACCCGCCCGAGAGCTTCTTGAGCTGCTCGTAATCGGCCTCATGGCCCAACTGGCGGGCCATCTGTGCGACGGCATAGGCGCTGAACGAGTATTCGAGCGTATGCGATGCCGCGAATCCCGAGCCGTCGGGCGTGGTCTGCATGCCCAGTTCGGGCAGGTAGGGCGAATAGCCCTGACTGACGAATTTTCCCACGTCCAGTTTGCCCGCGCCGGCCGGGCGGCCTTCGCTGCCCAGCTCGTTCTTGCGGGCGGCCTGGTAGCCCAGCGCCACGTCGAAGTTGCGGATGCCGCAGTTGTAGGCCGCGGCAATGGCGAGCCCCGTGAAGTTGGTGCCTACGCCCGAGACGTACTTGCTGCATGCGATGCCGTCGCCGAGCCATCCGGCGTCCTTGTAGACCAGCAGCTGGCTCGCCACCCAGTCGGCATAGTATTCGGGATAGGCGATGCTCCACAGCTGCGTGAGGTTCCAGTAGGCGCCCCAGATCGCATCGGTATTGTAATAGTGGTGTTCCGGCTTGCCAGCGCCGTCGAGCGCAATCTGCCCGACCGTGCCGTCGTTGGCGGGGTAGGCCCCGTTCACGTCGCTGGCCAGGCCGCGCCCCAGCAGGGCGTGGAACAGCCCCGTGTAGAACTTCACGCGGTCATCGTGCAGGCCGCCCTCGACGCGAAGCCGGCCTAGCGCCTCTTCCCACGTGTCGTTCGCCTCGCGGCGCACCCGGTCGAAATCTTTCCTGGCGGCCTCCTTTTCGAGGTTCAGCCGCGCGTTCTCCACCGACGTGTACGACAGGCCGATCTTCAGCCCCACCTGCTGACGCTCGCGGGTGTCGAAACGCAGGTAGAGCCCTGCTCCGACGCCTGTGCGGCTGCGCTCCCCCGCGAAGGTTTGCTCGCCGCTGAACGCGCCCCAGGCCGCAGGCTCGGCGTCGAGTACGGCGCTGAAATACATTGTCACCGTGGCGCCTTTCTGGTAAATGTCGACATAGGCGGGCTCGGTCACCACCCAGCCCTCGATACGTCCGTCGTCGGTGTAGGTCACCGACGCGTCGCGCACCGGGCCGCTTTCGCCCATGCGCGTCCCGATGTTGAAGATCAGGTTCGCCTCCTCCGTCGCCGGGAAGGTATAGCGGTGGAATCCGACCCGTTCGGTGGCTGTCAGCTCGGCCTTGACGCCGTAATCCTTCAGCAGCACGGAGTAGTAGCCGGGGCGCGCCACCTCGTCCTTCTTGTCGAAGCGCGAACGGTAGCCCGCGTCGGGGTTGTCGAGCGGCCCGGGTACGGTCTGAAGTTCGCCGACCGTCGGAGCCACCACCACGCCGCCGACCTGGAACTCGTGGAAGTTGGCGAAGCCCTCGATCGAGGTGTGGCGTGAGTCGTAGCCCACGGCTTCCCAGCCGTTGGGATTCCCCAGGTGGCCGTCGGTCGTCGGAGCCAGTTTGGCCATGCCGAACGGTACGGCCGCCGGGGTGAAGAAGAACCACCGCGAATGTGCGGTGCCGATGCGCGGGTCGACGTAGTCCGTCAGCGGCTCCTGAGCCGTGCATGCCGACAGGCAGGCCGTCGCGGAGAAGAGGATCAGTTTGTGCAGGTGTTTTTTCATCGTTGATGTTTGCCGGCGGCCGTTGCGGCCGCCTTTGGGTTATATGGTTTTCTGTTTAATGTATATACATGAGGTGCGTGGCGTCCGTCTATTTCGCGGCGAACCTGCGCAGGGCGAGGGCGCTGCCTGCCAGGTAGAGCATACAGGCCGAAATGACCAGCAGCGAACCGGTCTGGCTGCCCAGGAGGTCGGTCGTGAAGCCCATCAGGGGCGGGATGACGGCGCCGCCGCAGACCCCTGTGATCATCAGCCCCGAAATCTCGTTGGCTTTTTCCGGATGGCATTTCAGCGCCGTCGAGTAGATCACCGAGAAGATGCTCGAGCAGGCGAAGCCGATCAGTCCGACCAGCGCCAGCATTCCCACGGTACCCTGTACGAAGTAGAGGACGGCCATGGCGGCGATGGCCGCGAAGATGTGGATGCGGAAATAACGCACGTCGTTCATGCGCACCAGCAGGATCGAACCGATCAGCGCACCGACCGTGCGGCAGACGAAGTAAACGCTCGACCCGAGTCCGGCCTGCTCGACGGGGTAACCGCCGCGTTCGATCAGCAGCTTGGGCGCTACGGTATTCATCCCCACGTCGACGCCGACGACGAAGACGATCCCGAGGAAGAGGAGGAGTACCGTGCGGTCTTTCAGCAGGGCGAACGTCGCACCGACAGGCGAGGCCTGCGGCGCTTCGGCCTCTTCGCGGATGGGGGTGCACATGAGCCATGCGGCCGAGAGCAGCGTGATGAGCGCGAAGATCGGGAAGAGGTATTGCCAGTTGCCCAGCGTGCCGGCGGCGAATGCGGCGATGAAGGGGCCGCAGAACGACGAGACCGCCTTGACGACCTGGCCTGCGGTCAGCGAACTGGTCAGCGCGTCCCCCTTGACCACGTTGGTGAGCAGCGGGTTGAGCGACACTTGGAGGATCGTATTGCCGATGCCCAGCAGCACGAATGCCGTCATGCACGTGGCAAGGTTGTAGTGTACGAACGGGATCAGCATACCAATGGCCGTGATGCCGTTGCTGATCTGTACCATGTTCTTGCGGCCGAGGCGGTTCATGGCGAGGGCCGCCGGAATCGAAAGCAGCAGGAACCAGATGAAAACCATCGAGGGGATGAATCCGGCGAGGGTCTCGCTGAGCCCGAAATCTTGCTGGACATAGCTGGTCGAGATACCGACCACGTCGCAGAAGCCCATGACGAAGAAACCGAACAGGACGGGCAGTAATTTGTGGAGTGACTTGTTCATTTGGGTTGTGGTGTTTGTCAGCCGTTGATGAATTCGATCGAGTAGGTGAAGCTGTCGGCGCGGTAATAGCCGATGTTATATTCCACCGGGGTGTCGTTTACGTCGAGCACGAAGCGTTTGCGGACGAGGATCGGCTCCCCTTCGTTGATGTCGAGCTTTTCGGCCAGCTCCGCGTTTGCGCTGCGGGCATATACCATCTCGCGCGAGGTCTTGACGACGATGCCGTAATTCTTCCGGAGGTTTTCGTAGAGCGGGAGCGCCATGTCCTCTTCTCCGGTCATCGGGATCGCGGGGTTGAAATAGGAGATGAAATAGACGAACGGTAGGTTCGGGCGTCCGCGCAGGCGCTCCAGGCACAGCAGCCTGGCTCCTTCCGGGGCGTTGAGAAACTCGGAAGCCTCGGCCGGCGGCGTCTTGCGGCTGATGTGTAGTTCGAAATTCTGCACGACCATGCCCTGGGCATGCATCTCCTGCGAAAAGCTCATCCAGTTGCGGGCGTTGCTCATCACGTTCTGGGGCGCCACGGTCGTCCCGTATCCTTTCTTGCGGATGAGCAGCCCTTCGAACACCAGCCGGTTGATGGCCTGCCGCAGGGTGTTGCGCGAGATGTTCAGTTCTTTGGATAGCTCCACCTCGTTGGGAAGCAGTTTGCCTTTGCGGTACTCTTCCTGCTGGATCATCTGTCGCAGCAGATCCTCGGCCTGCTGGTGCAGCGGTTTCGAAGAGTTCGGGTCGAGTTGTAATTTCATGTCGTTCGGGCTTTTGTGTTATCCCCGGATTATAGCCGTGCCGGGATCGGCGTATAGCATGGCGCGTAGGGCGGTTTGCTGCGGGCATCGGCGCAGGCCTTTCCCGGGGGGCTTTCCCCTGAGTCATTCCTGAGGGGAATCTTTACCCTGTTCGACCCGCTATGTTCACTTTTGTGTCTTGTATATGTTCTTATATTTATCAATATGTTCATGCAAATAAACGTAAAATATCCGAATTGTCAAAATCTATGTTCCCGATAATGTCGGTACAGGGCGGATATTTTTTTCAAAAGCCTCGTTCGTTGCCTGTCATTGTCCTGTATTACTGGTGATTGCGTTTTTTTTGCGGCCGATTGCCGTTTTTTTTGTCGCAGGCAGCGCCCGCCTGCGGGTTTGTCTGCACCTGTGTGGTGCCTCGCCTTGCCTGCGCCCGGTTGCTGTTGGAGGATAGAGGGGGCGTCTGTGGATGCGGGGGGATGGATTCCGATAAAAAAATAAGGATGGACTTGTGTCCATCCTTACCGGGGTTGTGGAGAATACCAGGGTCGAACTGGTGACCTCTTGCATGCCATGCAAGCGCTCTAGCCAACTGAGCTAATCCCCCGTTGTGGGTGCAAAGATAACGGAAATTTTTTTATTTCCAAATAGCGGCCGGAAAAAATCGACCGCAGGATTACCATTGCTGCCGTTCGGAGGGGGGGGGTAGGGCGGGGCGTCCGGTATCGTTTTTTTGTCCGCCATGCGGATTATAAGGCTGTTTCCGCATTTTCGCAAGCATCTCCGCTGTCCGGGGGGCTTTCGTACCGGCAGGCGGGGGGCATACTGGAGGCCGCCGGGCAATCCTTCCTCCGGGGTGCCGTTTGTTTGTCCCGCCCCAAGGAAAAAGCCGGCGCTTCGAGCGCCGGCTTTCCCGTATGCCGGGATGCCTCCCGGATCAGTGTCATGCCTGTTAAGTTATTCGATTTCCCACGTGGCGCCCGAATGCAGCAGCTCGTCCACCGAGCGGATCTTGCTCTGTGCCTTGACCTCCTCGACCTGCCGGGCCACCTCGCGGTCGTAAACCGTGGCGTCCTCGACGGCGCGGATCACGCCCAGGGCAACGGGGTATTCGGGATATTTCATCGCCGCCAGCATCGAGTGCAGCGTCGTGTCGCGCTCGTGGGCGTCGTGCGTCAGCACATCGTCCAGCGTGTAGCCGTCCTGGCCGACGGTCACGACCTTGAGCTTCATGTCCTCGAAGACGATTCCCTTCTCCATGTTGGCCCCGAACAGCATTTTCCCGCCGTGGCGCAGCGTGATCGTACGTTCGGCGCGCGTAGCCTTGTCGGCGGCGAATGCAGCGTGGGTCTTGTCGTTGAAAATCACGCAGTTTTGCAGTACTTCGATCACCGACATGCCTTTGTGCATCGCAGCGGCCACCATGCACTCCTTCGAAAGCTGCACCTCCATGTCGACCGAGCGGGCGAAGAACGTGCCTTTGGCGCCGATCACCAGTTCGCCGGGGTTGAACGGCTTTTCGACCGTGCCGTAGGGCGAGGTCTTGGTGATCTTGCCCAGCTTCGAGGTGGGGGAGTACTGCCCCTTGGTGAGGCCGTAGATCTCGTTGTTGAAGAGTATGACGTTCAGGTCGACATTGCGGCGGATGGCGTGTATGAAGTGGTTGCCGCCGATGGCCAGCGAGTCGCCGTCGCCCGTGGTGACCCAGACGCTGAGGCGCGGGTTGGCGACCTTGACACCCGTGGCCACGGCGTTGGCGCGGCCGTGCACCGAATGGAACCCGTAGGTCTTCATGTAATAGATGAACCGCGACGAGCAGCCGATGCCCGACACGAACGTGAAAAGGTTGTGCGGCGTGTCGGTCGCGTCGGCGATCTCGGGCAGCGCGCGCTGTACGGCGCTGAGGATGGCGTGGTCGCCGCATCCGGGGCACCAGCGTACCTCCTGGTCGCTTTTGAAATCCGCGGGGGTGTATTTGTATTCTGCCATGGCGTTATTTCAATAAGGATTCGAATTTTTGGCAAAGCTCTGCAACCGTGAAGGGCAGGCCCTCGCACTTGTTGTACTGTTCGTAGCGGAACTCCTGCAAACTTTGGCGCAGGTAGTTGGCGAACTGCCCTTCGTTCAGCTCGCAGACGACGATCTTGCGGAATTTCGAGAATATCTCGCGTACGCCGTGCGGCAGCGGGTTGATGTAGTTGAAATGGCACAGCGAAACGCGCTTGCCTTCGGCGCGCATCTGGTCGACGGCGTTTTGCAGGTGTCCGCGCGTACCTCCCCAGCCGACCACCAGTAGGTCGCCTTCCGGGGCGCCCCATACGGCCTGTGCCGGGATGTCGTCGATGGCTTTCGCCACCTTTTCGGCGCGGGTGCGTACCATTTTCTGGTGGTTCGACGGGTCGTGCGAGATACAACCCTTTACGCAGTCCTTTTCAAGGCCGCCGACACGGTGTTCCAGCCCCGCCTTGCCGGGGAATGCCCAGCCGCGGGCCAGGTTTTCGTTGCGCACGTAGGGCATGAAACCGCCTTCGGGGGCTTCGTCCACGATCGGCGGGGTGATGGCCGGGTAGTCCTTCATCGCGGGGATGCGCCACGGCTCCGAGCCGTTGGCGATGAACCCGTCGGTCAGCAGGATCACGGGGGTCATATGCTCCATGGCCAGGCGTCCGGCCTCGAATGCGTAGTGGAAGCAGTCGCTGGGCGACGATGCCGCCACGACGATCACGGGGCACTCGCCGTTGCGGCCGTAGAGCGCCTGCGCCAGATCGCTCTGCTCGGTCTTGGTCGGAAGTCCCGTCGAGGGGCCGCCGCGCTGTACGTCGACCACCACCAGCGGCAGTTCGGTCATCACGGCCAGTCCCAGCGCCTCGCTCTTGAGCGACAGGCCGGGACCCGAGGTGGTCGTCACGGCGAAGTTGCCTGCGAAGGCCGCGCCGATGGCGGTGCAGATGCCCGCGATTTCGTCTTCGGCCTGGACGGTCTTCACCCCGAGGTCTTTGCGCTTGGCCAGCTCTTCGAGGATTACGGTGGCCGGGGTGATCGGGTACGAGCCGCAGAAGAGCGGCAGCCCGGCCTTTTCGGCCGCGGCGCACAGACCCCATGCCGTGGCGACGTTACCGCTGATCGAGCGGTAGGTGCCTTTTTCGAGCGGTGCGGGCGCTACGGTGTAGGTGTTTGCGAACTGGTGCGTATTGGCTGCGTAGTCGTACCCCGCCCGGATGGCCAGCTTGTTGGCTTCGGCTATGGCGGGGTTCTTCTTTGCGAATTTGGTTTCGATATATTTGATTGCGTACGCTTCCGGCCTGTCGAACAGGTAGAAGCAGATGCCCAGTGCGAACATGTTTTTGCACTTGGTTACGGCCTTGTTGTCGAGGCCGGTCTCCCGGAGCACTTCGCGCGTCATCGAGGTGATGTCGGGAATGACGACGTTGTACTCGTCGAGTTGCAACTCGGCGATGGGGTCGAGCGTGGCGAAGCACGCCTTTTTGAGGTGGTCTTCGGTGATCGAATCGCCGTCGATGATGACCGTCGCACCCGGTTTGAGCCATTTGCGGTTGGCCTTGAGCGCTGCGGGGTTCATCGCCACCAGCACGTCGCAGTAGTCGCCGGGGTTGAGCTCCCGGTGGCTGCCGAAGTGAACCTGGAATCCAGATACGCCCGCCACGGTACCCTGTGGCGCGCGGATTTCGGCAGGGTAGTCGGGGAAGGTCGAGATCCCGTTCCCGAGCAGTGCCGAGGTGTCTGAGAAAAGCGTGCCCGTAAGCTGCATGCCGTCGCCCGAGTCGCCTGAAAAGCGGATCACGACATCCTGCAACTCCCGTACATTGGTTTTGTCCATGTCTTGTTTCGGATTAGTAGGGTTTTGAAAACAATATCACAAATATATAAATTTATTGTCAGATTGTTCACGGCGGATGACTTTTTTGCGGCTCTAATCCGGCGGTTTTTTCTCTTTGTGCCTCCGTATTGCTGATAATCGCGCATTCAGAGGCTTGTTTCGCTGCTTGATCGTTACCGGATTTTGTAATTTTAATTGCGATTTGATAGTAGCGGCGTTATTAAAAAATTTTGCGAATGCTGCTTCCGGATTGTAAGTGCCGCTCCGGTTTTTTCGAGGTTATTCGCCTCCTGACGTTCTCTCTGCCGTTGCTTCCTCCGCTGTTTCTGCCGTTGTTCTTTCTGCTGTTTCGGCTGCTCCTGCGCTGTTCCCGTGCAGCTCCTGTGCCGGGCGCGCAACCCGGATTGGGGGCTATGCGAAAGGCCGCTGCAAGATTGCGTTGCAGCGGCCTCGTTGCTGTAACGTGCTTGTCGTTGCTGTAACGTGCTTGTTATGCCGCATCCGGCCGGGAAATCCTGCAGGGATAGTGCCCCGGAAAATCTTGCGGGGGGGCCTGTGCTGCGTATTTTGCATGGGCGTCCGTGGTTCCCGCGTGGCTCGGTTGCCGGGACGGCAGGCTCGGACGTCTACCGGGTACGGTTTCGGACGTAGACGAGTTTCAGCTCTCCGTTTTCCGACGGACGCTCTTCGATTTCGACTATTTTCGAAAGGGATTTTACCAGCAGCGACAGTTTTTTGTACCCGTAATTGCGGGGGTCGAAATCCGGCATCTTCTTGGTGAGTACCCCGCCCACGATTCCGAGGAAGGCCCAGCCGCTGTCGTCGGCGGCGTCTTCGATCGTGTTTGCGAGCAGTGTCTTGAAATCGTCGTCGATCGGACGGATGATCGGCTGGGGCTGTGCCGTATCCGGAGCCGGGGCTACCTTTTTCTCCGCAGCGGCGGGTTCTGCGGGGGCTGCCTCCGCAGCAACGTGTTCCGCGACGGCTGCTTCCGGCATGTCTGTTTCGGGTGCATTGCGCCCCTGATGTTTTTTCGCGGTTTTTTTCGGCGTCGCAGCCTTTGCTGCCGGCACAGCTGCCGCTGTTTGTGCCGGTGCCGATACCGGAGCCGGGGCGGGTGCGGACTGCCCGAGTATCTCGACATAGATGAATTTGTCGCACGATTTGATGAACGGCTTGGGGGTCTTCTTCTCCCCGAAACCGAGTACTTCCCGTCCCGATTCGCGGATGCGGCTCGCCAGGCGGGTGTAGTCGCTGTCGCTCGACACGATGCAGAATCCGTTGACCGACTCTTTGTGCAGGATGTCCATCGCGTCGATTATCAGCGCCGAATCCGTCGCGTTCTTGCCTGTCGTGTAGGCGTATTGCTGGATCGGGGTGATCGAATTCTCGAGCAGCACGCTTTTCCATGCCGCGAATTTCGGGTCTGTGAAATCGCCGTAGATACGCTTGATCGTCGGCGTGCCGTAGTTGGCGATTTCGTCGAGTATGTCCTTGATTTTCCGGTGCGAGATGTTGTCGGCGTCGATCAGCACCGCGAATTTTTTATCGGATAGTTCCATGTCGGGTCTGTTTTATTTCCGAAAGATACGAATTTTTTTGGATTCGGGATGCCGATCCATCTTCTTTCGTGGCTGGCTCCGGGTTCCGCCCTTCCCGCTTCTGCTGTGCCGTTTTTGCAGTACGGCGCCCGGCAGCGGGTTTGCCTCGACGTTCGTCGTGCGCTGCCGCCGGGACAGTTTCCCGGGAGAGACGGGCGGGCGCCCCGTTCTGAGTCGCTTCGCTGCGGCCTGCTCGCTGCGGCAGCCGCAGGGCATTGCCCGCATTGCATGATAAAGGCGCAAGCAGGCGTGCGCGTTCGTCGTGCCTGCTTCCGCCTCTGTTTCGGGGCTTGTCCGCCCCTGTCCGGGCCCGCTACCGGATCGAGTTCATCCTGATGCTGGCCTTGACCAGCGCGATTGCCCTTATGCGGTTGAGCGCCACGTCCTTGTCTGCGTGGTGCGGGTTCTGGCTCACGAGTTTCACATACCCCTCGCGGTCGGATTTCTGAATGTATTTCACCGTCACGTACTCCTCGCCGTCGATGTCGATCGACAGCAGATACATGTCGCCCCAGAAGATGTCGTTGATGTCGCCCAGTTGTTTGTAAAGTACGATGTCGCCGCTTTTGAGCAGCGGGTACATCGAATCCCCTACGATATATATGGCGCCGTCGCATTTGGGCAGGTTGGGAATGTGGATGAAATTCACGGGTTTGGCCTGCGCCTGGTCGGCGAACAGCGGTACCAGTCCCGCCGTGCCCTCGATCGAGTAGAGGGGCACGCTCTGCAACGGCAGCGAATTGTCCGTACGGTGCATGTAAGCTGTCAGGTCGGGTTCGGCGTTGAACATGTTGCCCTTGGCGCTTTCGAGCCATTCGGGATTTACGTTCAATTCCTGAACCAGGATGTTCCGGTTGCGTGCCGAGAGCCCCGCCTTGCCGGTCTCGATCATCGAGAGCGCCGCCTTGCCGATGCCAAGCCGCTGTGCCAGTTGTTCTTGCGTCATCCCCAACTGTTTCCGTATCAGTTTTACCCGTTCGTTCATAACTTTTAATCGGAAAATTTTATATTAAAAAATTGAATGTTTTATTTGAAAATTCAATATTTGAACTTATCTTTGTCCTGCAAAGTTAAACAACTTATTTCTGCCTGCAAATTTATTTGCAAAAATCTTGCTAATTATCAACTATGTATTCGGTTTCACCTGAACTTTACCATGAGGCGGCGGCACGGTTGTCGGACGCCATCGACGGCGGGAACTATTTTTCGGGTTCGCTCGCGTTCCGCTTCGGCGATACGGACTGCCGCCTCACGGCGTCGGTCATCGTCTACCGCGGCCGCGTTTCGCTGCCCGAAGGGGTGCAGCACCCTGTTACGGATCTCGTGCCCGTCTGGTGGGAATTCCACACCACGCAAGCCGGGGGCGAAGTGCTCAACGACTTCGATTTCTCCGAACTGAAGCGCTACGTGTAGTCCGCCCCAACCGTTCCGGCCATCCCTCCGGGCCCGGCGCAGCCGCCGGAACGTCATTTTCTTCCGAACCTCCCGCCGCGGCGCCGCGCATAGGGTTCAAAAACCAAACCAATGTCTGTTAAAACCGACCCGGCCTCTGCGGAAATTCCTTCCGCAGAGGTTTTCGTACCTGCCGCCATCCTCGATCCCGATTTCCCCGGCCTTCGCGCCGTGCCCGGCCAGCCCCTTTCCAGCGTCCAGTTTGTCGCATCCGACCAGCCAGTTCCCACCGGATCTTCCGTTCCCAGTGACCAATCGGTTCCCTGCGATCAGTCCGTTCCCTGCGATATTTCCGTCGCACCCGACATTTCCGCTGTGCCCGGCCTTCGCGCCGCGCCCGTCCAGCCCCTTTCCTGCGTCCAGTCTGTACTCTCCGGTCAGCCCGATCCTTGCGATCTGCCCGGCACACCCGGTCAGCCCGTCGCGCCCGATATTTCCGCCGCGCCCGTCCGGCCTGTTTCCCCCGCCCAAGGTGCCATTGCCGGCCGGCCCGCCGTGCCCGGGTACGGGGCGGTCTGCACGGATGGAGCCGGGCCGTCCGGGGCTCTTCCCTCCGCCGCGGGTGTGCCCCCTTCGTTCGGCGCATTCGCGCTGGCGGTCTATCCCTTCCTCGGGCTGCAACCCTTCCACCGGGCGTATTACCGTGTGCTGGAGGCTTTTGCCGCCGGGCGCATCCGGCGTCTGATCGTCACCATGCCTCCCCAGCACGGCAAGAGCGTCGGCGCGACGACACTGCTTCCGGCCTACGTGCTGGGGCTTGATCCCGACCTGCGCGTTGCGATCGCCTCCTATTCCGGGGCGCTGGCTTCGAAATTCAACCGCCGCGTGCAGCGCATCATCGAATCGCGCGAATATGCCGCGCTCTTTCCCGCCACGACCATCAAACAGGGGGCGAAGCCGCCCGGTTATATCCGTACGGCCGACGAAGTGGAGGTCATCGGCCGCCGCGGCGGGCTGCTCTCCGTCGGGCGCGAAGGGGCGCTCACGGGTAACCGCGTCGACTGCTTCATCCTCGACGACCTCTACAAGGATGCCCTCGAAGCCAATTCGCCCATCGTCCGCGCCAATTGCTGGGAGTGGTATACCTCGGTCGTGCGGACGCGCATGCACAACGCCTCGCGCGAACTGATCGTCTTCACACGCTGGCACGAAGAAGACCTTATCGGCACGCTCGCCGCGCGTGAACCCGTCGTCGAGTTCACCCGCTGGGCGCAGCTCGACGGGCTGTCCCCCGACACATGGCTGCATCTGAATTTCGAGGCGCTGAAAACCTCGCCGCCTACCGAGGTCGACCCCCGTGTCCCTGGCGAGGCGTTGTGGGAAGGGCAGCAGGGGCGTGAGTTGCTCGAAGCCAAACGGCGGCTCGACCCGCTGCAATTCGAAAGTATGTACCAGGGGCATCCCTCGTCCCGCGAGGGTTTGCTCTACGGGCTGAACTTCGCCGAGTACGACCAGCTGCCGCACGAGATCGTTCGCCGCGCCAACTATACCGATACGGCCGATACGGGCGACGACTACCTCTGCTCGCTCTCGTATGCGGTCGATGCCGACGGGGTGGTCTACATCACCGATGCCGTCTATTCGCGTGAACCGATGGAGGTCACCGAGCCGCTCGTGGCCGGGATGCTCCTGCGCTCCGATACGCGGCAGGCGGCCATCGAAAGCAATAACGGCGGCCGTGGTTTTGCACGCTCGGTGCAGGCTTTGGCACCCTCCGTGCGCATCGAATGGTTCCACCAGGGCGCCAACAAGGAGGCGCGTATCCTCTCCAATTCGGCCACGGCGCTGCACCTCGTGCGCTTTCCCCGGGGCTGGAACCTGCGCTGGCCGGAGCTATACGCCCACCTGACGACCTATCGCCGCCGGTTCCGCGCCAATCGCTGGCACGATGCCGCCGACGTGGTGACCGGTATCGTCGAGCGCGAAGCCCCCGGCCGCAACCGCGCCCGGGTGAGAGGTGTCCGGTTCCTGTAATTCCCGCTCCCCGGCGGCATGACGGGGCGCTGCATCCTCCGCCCGTGCCTTCCCGACGGTTCCGGCGCCGCCCGGCAGAGAATTAACAATTAATTCGTATGGGATATGGTGTGTTCCGTTTTGTTTTTCGTACCTTTGGTGCGGTTAATTAGGTTTGCACTAATCCACAACAAAATGAAAGCATTGAAAATCGGAAATTTGCTCGCTCCCGTCCCCATCGTGCAGGGCGGTATGGGCGTAGGCATATCGCTCGCAGGGCTGGCTTCGGCCGTTGCCGACCAGGGCGGCATCGGCGTCATTTCGTCGGCCGGCCTGGGAGTGATTTACAAAGACTATTCGAAAGATTACCGTACGGCCTCGATCTGGGGGCTGAAACAGGAACTGAAAAAGGCCCGCGAGGCCACGAAAGGCATCGTCGGCGTGAACGTCATGGTCGCCATGTCCAATTTCGCCGACATGGTCAGAACCGCCATCGCCGAGAAGGCGGACATCATCTTCTCGGGCGCCGGGCTGCCGCTCAACCTGCCGTCGTTCCTTACCGAAGGAGCCAAAACCAAACTGGCACCCATCGTATCGTCGGCGCGCGCCGCGAAACTGCTGTGCCAGAAATGGTTTGCAGAATATAAGTACATTCCCGACGCCATCGTGGTCGAAGGCCCCAAGGCGGGCGGCCACCTCGGCTATAAGGAGGAGCAGCTTGTCGACGAGCACTATGCGCTCGAGAGCATCGTCCCCGAAATCGTCGCCGAAGTACATGCGTTCGAGGCCGAGCACGGCTGCCATATCCCCGTCATCGCCGGCGGCGGTATCTATACCGGCGAGGATATCTACCGCATCATGTCGCTGGGCGCCGAGGGCGTGCAGATGGGCACCCGCTTCGTCACGACCGACGAGTGCGATGCCGACCCGGCCTTCAAGCAGAGCTACCTCGACGCCACGCAGCAGGATATCGAGATCATCAAGAGCCCCGTGGGCATGCCGGGGCGGGCCATCCACAGCTCGTTCCTCGACCGGGTGAAGGAGGGGTTGAAACGCCCCAAGAACTGCCCGTTCGACTGCATCAAGACGTGCGACGTGACGCACAGCCCTTACTGCATCATGCTGGCGCTCTACAACGCCTTCAAGGGAAAATTGCAGAACGGCTATGCCTTCTGCGGCGCCAACGCATGGCGGGCCGAAAAGATCCAGTCGGTGCGCGATCTGATGGCTTCGCTCAAAGCCGAGTACGACAATTTTTCGCTGAAGGGAAAACTCTTCGGCGTAAAATAATCCGGTCTCCGGAAAATCCGGGGATGCCCGGAGGAAAAAAGGCTCCCGACCTTTCGAGGTCGGGAGCCTTTGTGTTGTCCCGAACTGGCCGGATGCTGTCCCGGAATACCCGGGAGCGCTCCCGAATCGATCGTTGCCCTCCCGAAATAACCGCGGGCGGCCTCCCTGCGCAGTGCTGAGGCTTCCGGGCGGCTATTGCTTTTTCTCGAAATGCTGGTAGTCCTTCAGGCTTTTCCAGTGGCCGCCCCAGGTGAACCCGTGGCGCAGGAACTCCCGGCAGCAGGGGTCGTCCTCGGCGATCTTGTAGGGGAAATCCCGCTTCCGTTCGGCATATGGGGCAGCTTCCGCGGGGGCGACGACCGTGCGGCCGCCGTTCGTTTTGACATAAGGGTTGTAGAGCGGGTTGATGTCGACGGCCATGCCCCGGCTGTGGTTGGAGAGCACTCCGGTTCCCGCGATGAACCGGAAGTTGAATGCCGAAGAGTTGTTGGCCCGCATCGAAGGGCCGTCCTGTGCGTCGTATTCGTCGATCAGCACCATGCGTTCGATGGGGTAGGCCGCGTCGTAGAGCATCCGGAAGATTTCCAGCAGGTCGCCGCTTATGGCCTCGTTGCAGACCAGTTCGCCCAGCAGGGTTTCGCCTGCGAGGTTGCGGTGCAGCACCCGCAGGTAGCGGAGCTCCGAGCGGGGGACGGTGCAGTCCGGCTTGTAGGATTTGCCGTACATGCGCGCGAAGAGTGCGTCGCCGATCTCCGAACTGGCGAAACAGCGGTCGATGCCGTATTCCGCCACCGCTTCTTCCGAGACCTTTTCCCCGGCGCGCCATGCGCGAAGCCGCTCCGCATCGCCGTCGCCGGCGTATGCACTGCCGATCCCCGCCAGGAGCAGCACGAATGCCGCGAGCCGTTTCATCTTCCCGGCCGCATTACAGCTCTTCGAGCCGTGCCACGGGCGACACGTCGAGCGACGAGAAGTCGCCGTGCTGGTAGTGGTAGTAGCCTGCCATGGCGATCATCGCGGCGTTGTCGGTCGTGAACTTGAATTCCGGCAGGAACGTGCGCCAGCCGCGCTTGAGGCCCTGCTCGACGATGCCGTTGCGCAGTCCCGAGTTGGCCGATACGCCCCCGGCGATGGCGATGTCGCGGATGCCCGTGTCCTTCGACGCCCGTACCAGTTTGTCGAGCAGGATCTCCACGATCGTGCTCTGGAGCGACGCGCAGAGGTCGGCCTTGTTGCGCTCGATGAAATCGGGGTCGCCGGCCACGGCGTCGCGCAGCATATAGAGGAACGAGGTCTTGAGCCCCGAGAACGAATAGTCGTAGCCGTCGACATGGGGGTGTGCCAGGCGGAACGCCTTGGGGTTGCCCTCCTTTGCCAGGCGGTCGATCACCGGGCCGCCGGGGTAGGGCAGGCCCATGACTTTGGCGCATTTGTCGAACGCTTCGCCTGCGGCGTCGTCGATCGTCGTGCCGATGATCTCCATATCGAGCGGCGAATCCACGCGTACGATCTGCGTATGCCCGCCGCTGACCAGCAGGCAGAGGAACGGGAAGCCGGGATGGGGCAGTTCGCGGTCGGGCAGGTCGATGAAGTGCGAGAGGATATGCCCCTGCAGGTGGTTGACCTCGACCATCGGGATGTCGTGCGCCACCGAGAGCCCCTTGGCGAACGATACCCCGACGAGCAGCGAACCCAGCAGCCCGGGGCCGCGCGTGAAGGCGATGGCATCGATCTCCCCGACGGTGAGCCCGGCCTCTCGGAGTGCCGTGTCGACCACCGGTATGATGTTCTGCTGGTGCGCCCGCGAAGCCAGTTCGGGGATCACGCCGCCGTATTTAATGTGCACGGCCTGGGAGGCGATCACGTTCGACAGCAGCAGGTTGTTGCGGATCACGGCAGCCGACGTATCGTCGCACGAGGATTCGATGCCGAGAATTGTAATATCCATCCGGTTTTTCGTTTTTTTTAACTATTTTAGTTAAATTTGCAGGTTATAACGACCTATCAATGCGCAAAGGTATAAAAATATTGGGAAAGGTGTTCTCGGTAGCGGTTTTGTTGCTGATAATTCTGCCCATGGTGCTTTCGTTGCTGCTCGATATTCCCGCCGTGCAGAACTACGTGGTACAGAAAGCCGTGCGCATGGTATCCAGGAAGCTCGAAACCACCGTGAGCATCGACCGCGTGGACATCGGGCTTTTCAGCAAGGTCAAGGTCAAGGGTTTCTACGTCGAGGATTACCAGCGCGACACGCTGCTCTACGTCGGCAGCCTCGACGCCTACATCACGGGGCTGGGCATTTTCGGCGGCGGGGTGGTGTTCAGCCGCGGCGAGATCAGCGGGGCGAAGCTCTACCTGCGCGAGACCCCCGAGGGGGAGATGAACATCAAGCAGATCGTCAACCGCATCAGCGACCCCGACAAGCCCCGGAAGGGCAATTTCCGCCTGTCGCTGCGCAAGGCTTCCATCGAAGGCATGGATCTCTGTCTGGAGCGGCTCACGAGGCGCGATCCCGAATTCGGCATCGACTTCGGCCATATGCACCTCTACGGCATCACGGCGCACGTCAGCGACTTCACCATCGACGGGCAGTCGATCTACACCACCATCGAGGCCATGTCGGCACGTGAGCGCAGCGGCTTCGTGCTCGACCATTTCTCGGGGCGTTTCTACCTGACCAACGGTGCGCTGGGCTTCGAGGATACCTCCGTCGTCACGCCCCGTTCGAACGTCGACATCCCCTACATTTCGCTCGTCGGCGATTCGTGGGCCGGCTACAAGGATTTCCTGGGCGAGGTGCGCATCGACGGCAAGCTGCGCAATAGCACCGTCTCCACGGACGACATCGCCTATTTCGCCCCGCGGCTCCGCGGGTGGCATACCGTTTTCAGCAATATCGACATCGATGTCGCGGGCGTCGTCTCCGACTTCACGGGCAAGGTCAGGAGCCTACAGGTGGGCCAGGGGACGTGGTTCACGGCCGATGCCGCGGTCAGGGGGCTGCCCGACATCCGCACGACGCATTTCGACCTGACGATTCCGCGCCTGACCTCCACGGCCGAATCCATCGACGCCCTGGCTGCGGGCATCGGCGGCCGTGCGCTTTCCGACAAGCTGGTCGCGATCCTCGGGAATTCGGGCGACATCGACGTCAACGCCCGTTTCCGCGGGCTGCTCTCGTCGTTCGACATGCGGGTGGGTGCCAAGACCGACGTGGGCGGCATTGACTGTAACCTGCAGATGAGCCCCTTGCGCGGCGGGCGCAGCAGCGTCAGGGGCGATGTGGCCGCGCGCAACCTCAGGCTGGGCGAACTACTCGGCCGCCGCGACCTGCTGGGCAACGCCACGCTCACGGCTTTCGTCGACGGCGTCGTCGGGCGGGGGGTCACCGACGCCAATGTAGTGGGCAATGTCACGCAGCTGGGCTTCAACGGCTATGTCTACGATTCGCTGCGCCTCGACGGGCGGCTTCGCAACCGCGAGTTCGACGGCCGTATCACGGCCCGCGACCCCAACCTCGATTTCGATTTCCTCGGCATGGTCGACTTCAACGACTCGGTGCCCCGTTACGACTTTACGATGGATCTGCGCCGTGCCGACCTGGCCCGGCTGCATGTCAACCGCCGCGACTCGGTCTCGGAACTTTCGGCGCATATCGTCGCCAAGGCCGGCGGCCGCTCGCTCGATGACCTGAACGGCCGCATCCAGGTCACCGACGTCCTCTACCGCTATAACGACAAGCAGCTCACGTCGAAGAGCATGACCGTCACGGGCGAGAACTCGGCCCGGAGCAAGTTGGTCGAACTGCGCTCGGATTTTGCCGACGCCACGTTCCGCAGCAAGACCAGCTACCGCGAGGTCTTCCGTTACCTGCGTGCCAGTGCCTGGAAATACCTCCCCCTGTTGCGGCACGGCGACGAGGAGTCGGGGCCCCGCGCATCGGGGATGGCCGTGGCCAACGACTTTTCGCTCCTCTCGGTCGACGTCCGCCATATCGACCCGATCGCCGACGCCATCTCGCCCGGCCTGCAGGTGGCCGACGGCTCGTCGCTGCAACTGCTTTTCAACCCCGCGAGCGACCAGCTTTCGCTCAAGGCGACTTCGGAATATATCGAACGCAAGCGTATGCTGGCCACGCGGCTCAACGTCAACGCTTCGAACCGGGGCGACTCGCTCACGGTCTACGCTTCGGCCGAAGACCTCTATGCGGGTATGCTCCACCTGCCGGGGCTTTCGCTCACGGGCGGCGCCAAGCAGGGGCGCGTGCAGCTCTCGGCAGGCTTCAACGATACGCTGCGCAAGGTATCCGGACTGGTGGGCGTCCGGGCCGACGTCGTCGACGAGCACGGGCCCAACGGCCGCGTCGTCGACCTGCGCATCCTGCCGTCGCACATCACCCGCGGCTCGAAGACCTGGCAGATTTTCGCCCACAAGATACAGCTTGACACGGCGCAGGTCGTGATCGACAAGTTCTTCGTGATGAACCGCGAGCAGGAACTTCTGCTGGACGGTATCGCTTCGCGCAGCCGCGAGGATTCGGTGACGCTGCGCCTGCGCAATTTCGACCTCGCGCCCTTCACGCAGGTCATCGAACGCATGGGCTACGTCTTCGAGGGGCGCACCAACGGTTCCGCGACGATGAAATCAGCGCTCCATGCGGGCGAGATCACGGCCGACATCCTGCTCGACAGCCTTCAGGTCAACGACATACCCGCACCGCCGCTGCGCCTCACCTCGCGCTGGGATTTCCTGCGCAACCGTGCGGGCGTTACCGTCACCGACCGCCATAAGCGCGATACGCTGGTGCGGGGCTTCTACGCTCCGTCGCAGGTGCGCTACTATGCCCGTCTGGATGTCGACAGCCTCGACATGGGGCTGCTCGACCCGATCCTCACGGGCGTCATTTCCGATACCCGGGGGCACGCCTCCGCCGACCTGGTGCTCCAGGGGCAGCGCCGCGAGGCCGACCTCACGGGCGAAATCCGCGTCACGGGGCTGTCGACGCGCGTCGATTTCACACAGGTGCCCTACACCATGCCCCGGGCGGTGCTGAGCGTCAAGGGCAACCGCTTCCGGGCTTCGAACGTCCCGATATTCGATCCCGAGGGCAACGAGGGGCGCTTCGACATCGACCTGAGCCTGCAACACCTCTCGAACATCGCCTACGACGTACGCGTCGCACCCCGGCAGATGATGGTGCTCAACACCACCCCGCAGGACAACGACTCTTTCTACGGCAAGGTCTACGCCACGGGCTCCGCCCGCATTTCGGGCGACAAGGGGCTCGTGAAGATGGATATCGCCGCCACGACCGACGACCGTTCGTCGTTCTTCATGCCGTTGTCCAGCAAGTCCAATATATCGAGCGCCGACTTCGTGACCTTCAGGGAACCGGCCAGGGTCGATACGGTCGACAACCTCGCCCGCAAGAAGATGATGTTCGAACGCAAGCGGCAGCAGAAGTCCGATGCCGGCAGCCGGATGGATATCTCGCTGGCACTGAACGTGCGGCCGGGCGTCGAGGTCGAACTCACCGTCTCGGGCAACACGCTCCGGGCGCGCGGCGACGGTACGCTCAACCTGCAGATCAACCCCCGTTCCAACGTCTTCGAGATGTACGGCGACTATACCATCACCGAGGGGAGCTTCCTCTTCTCGCTGCAGAACATCATCAACAAGAAGTTCGTCATCGAGGATGGCTCCACAATCCAGTGGACGGGCTCGCCGATGGATGCCATGCTCAACATCAACGCCATCTACAAGCTCAAGGCGTCGTTGCAGCCCCTGTTGCAGGGTACGTCCGACAACCTCGCGGCTGACCGTTCGGTGCCCGTGGAGTGCGTCATCCACCTCGGCGAGCGGCTTTCCAACCCGGCCGTCACCTTCGACGTGCATGTCCCCGGCACCGACCCCGAGACGCAGACCGTGATCGCCAATGCCCTCACCACGCCCGAGACGGTCGATACGCAGTTCGCCTACCTGTTGCTGTTCAACAGCTTCATGGGCGAGAACAGTTCGTCGTCGTCGAACATCGGCACCTCGGTCTCGGCCGCCACGGGTCTGGAATTCGTGTCGAACATGGTGAGCAACCTGCTCTCGAACGACGACTACAACATCGTCATCCGCTACCGTCCCAAGTCGGAACTGACCAGCGACGAAGTGGACTTCGGCCTTTCGAAGAGCCTGATCAACAACCGCCTGTTCGTCGAGGTCGAGGGCAACTACCTGATCGACAACAAGCAGGCTGTGAACAGTTCGATGTCCAACTTCATGGGCGAGGCGTACATCACCTACCTGATCGACCGTGCCGGGACGCTCAAGGCCAAGGCCTTCACGCAGACCATCGACCGTTTCGACGAGAACCAGGGGCTGCAGGAGACCGGCATCGGTATCTATTTCAAGGAGGATTTCAATAATTTCCGGGATCTGCGGAGGCGTATCAGGGAGCGCTTCACCAACAAGAAACGCAAGGCGCGGCGCGAAGCCCGGCGGCAGGCTGCCCGCGAGGAAAAGGAGCGGCTGCGGCAGCCGGCGGATACGCTTTCGGCTCTGCGGCCCGTTATGGATAAGAAGGACGAAAACAACTGAACGGCAGAAAAAGAACTCGAATCAAACAATAACAATTTTTCTTTAAACTATGATGACATTTTTGCAGGCTGCCGAGGCGGTGGCCACCAGTGAAGAAACCCGCATGGGACTTTGGAAACTGTTTTCGATGGGCGGCTGGCTGATGTGGCCGCTGCTGGCGCTGGGCGGCGTGACGATCTTCATCTTCGTCGAGCGCTTCATGGCCATCCGCAAGGCGTCGGTGCTGGACATGAATTTCATGAACCGCATCCGCGACTACATTTCCGACGGCAAGATCCATACGGCCGTGAACCTGTGCAAGAAGACCGACACGCCGATTGCCCGCATGATCGAGAAGGGTATTGAACGCATCGGCCGCCCGATGAGCGACGTGCAGACCGCCATCGAGAATGTCGCCAACCTCGAAGTCTCGAAGCTCGAAAACGGCCTTCCCTTCCTGGCGACGATCGCCGGCGGCGCTCCGATGATCGGTTTCCTCGGTACGGTGCTCGGGATGGTGCAGACCTTCATGGACATGGCGGCTGCGGGCGGCACGGTCGACCTGAGCCTGCTGGCCAGCGGCATGTACGTGGCGATGGTCACCACGGTCGGCGGTCTTATCGTCGGCATCCCGGCCTATTTCGGCTACAACTACCTCGTGGCACGCATCGAGAAGCTGGTCTTCCAGATGGAGGCCAACTCGATCGCCTTCATGGACATCCTGAATCAACCCGTTCAAAAATAACGCGCTATGGCAATTAAACACGGATCGAAAGTCGATAAATCCTTCTCGGCATCGTCGATGACCGACCTGATGTTCCTGCTGCTGCTGTTCCTGCTGATCGCTACGACGCTGATCAACCCCAATGCCCTGAAGCTGATGCTTCCCAAGAGCTCGAACATGCTCAAGGACAAGGCGGTTACCACGGTGTCGATCCAGGATACGGGGCACGGCAAGTACCGCTACTATGTCGAATTGCAGGACGTGGGGTCGGTCGAGGGCGTGGAACGGGCGCTCAAATCGCGCCTCGACGGGCAGAAGGAGCCCACCGTATCGCTGCATGCCGATAAGACGGTGGCATGGGACGAGATCATCAAGGTGATGAACGTCGCCAAGAACAACGGATATAAACTCATTGCGGCGACATCGCCGGAATAAAGGCCTATGTACTATTACGACCCGAACGGCAAGTCGCCCCGCAGGTGGGCGGCGATCGCGGCGGCAGCCTATGTGCTGCTGATCGCCGCTTCGTTCGCATTGGTCTCGTTCGATTTCCGGAAGATCCACGACAAACCCGGCGATACGATCCTGGTCGATTTCACCGAACCGCCTGTCCCCGAGCGCCCCAAGCCGCCCGTGAAGGCGGCTACCGAGCCCCGCGTGCATGACAAGGCCGCCCCCGTGGAACAGACCGCGCAGGTGGCGGGCAAGGACGAGACGACGCAGACGCCCAACCCCAAAGCGCTGTTCAAGATGAACAAGGGCGGGGCCGACGAACCCGACAATGCGGGCAACCCCCGCGCGCCTCAGGGCGAGGACAAGGCGAGCGGCGACGGCCCGGGGCTGAACCCCGACGGGCTCGACCAGCTCGACCAGGGGCTTCAGGGACGCGGCCTTGTGGGCAACCTGCCCAAACCTTCGTATCCCGGTTCGAAGAGCGGGAAAGTCGTCATCCGCGTTACGGTGGACGCCAAGGGCAAGGTGACGGGCGCTTCCTACGAACCGAAAGGCTCGACGACCGATGCCGCCGAGCTTGTCGGGGCGGCGAAGAGCGCGGCGCTGAAGGCCCGCTTCACGGAGAGCCGCGCCACGCTGCAGGGCGGGACGATCACTTATGTTTTCCGTATGGAGTAATTTTTGAAACGAGCGTATACATGCGAACCTTATTACTGACAATCCTCGGGTGCCTGGCCTTCACGGCGGGACATGCCGGGGCGGCGCAAAACCCGGCCCCGGAAACGGCCGGGGCGCAGCAGGACGCGAAGGCGCGGGGGGCGCACCTTCGCATGGAGGTCGCCGGCCACGATTTCGGCGACGTACCCCGCAAGGGCGGCGACCTGGTGCGGGAATTTACCTTTACCAACGACGGCACGGCGCCGCTCGTGGTGACGCGCGTCATCACATCGTGCTCGTGCCTCAAGGCGTCGTTCCCCAAACGTCCCGTACCGCCCGGCGGACAGGGCGTGATCCGCATCACCTACGAACCCCACAAGAGCGAACCGGGCGTGTTCAACAAGGTGATCCAGGTCTATTCGAACTCCGTGGACGGACGCGATGTCATTACCGTGCAGGGCAATTCGATCGACACCCCGCCGCGCAAGATAAAGACCGACAAAGTGAAAGTGAAATACAAATAATATGGACATCCTGTTTACCAACGCAACGATCCTGCCGATGACGGCGGCCGGGGACGAACCCAAAACCTTTATGGGGGCTGTGGGCGTCGCGGGCAACCGCATCGCGCTCGTCACTGCGTCCGGCTCCGAAGCCGACGCGTTCCGCACCTGCAGTCCCGGCGTGCGGGTCATCGACTGCACGGGCCGGCTCCTGATGCCGGGCCTTGTGAATACGCATTGCCATGCGGCCATGACGCTGCAACGCAGCTATGCCGACGACATCGCCCTGATGGAGTGGCTCAACGACTATATATGGCCTTTCGAGGCGCGCCAGACGGCCGACGACGTGGCGCTGGGCATGACGCTCGGCATCGTCGAGATGCTCCTGGGCGGCGTCACCTCGTTCGTGGATATGTATTACCACGAGAACCGCTGCGTGGAGGTCGCCCGGCGGCTGGGCATCCGCGCGATGCTGGGCTGCAACTATTTCGACAACAATGTCGACGAGGTGCTGCCCGAGGCGGAGAAGGCCGTTGCGCTGGCTGCTGACTGCGACCGCATACAGATTGCCCTCGCACCCCATTCGCCCTATACCGTGTCGCCCGAAAACCTGCGGCGCGGCAAGGAGCTGGCCCGCAAATGGGGGCTGCATTTCATGACCCATATCGCCGAGACGCGGGACGAGGTGCGTATCGTGCGCGAAAAATACGCCGCGACACCCGTCGAGCACCTCGATGCGCTGGGTATGCTCGACGACAAGACCATCGGTGCACACTGCATCCATGTCACCGACAGCGACATCCGCACGCTGGCCCGGCGGGGCGTGGCCGTGTCGCACAACCCGCAGAGCAACATGAAGATTTCGAGCGGCGTGGCTCCTGTCGAGAAGATGCGGGCCGCGGGTGCGCTGGTGACCATCGGCACCGACGGCACCTGCTCGAACAACGACCTCGACATGTTCGAAGAGCTGCGCACGGCGGCCTTCCTGCAAAAATCCGCCACGGGCGATCCCGTGGCGCTCCCGGCCTACGAGGCGCTGAAACTGGCTACGGTCAACGGCGCCCGCGCCATGGGCTATGCGGAGGGTGAGCTGGGCGTCATCCGCCCCGGGGCGCTGGCCGACCTGATCGTCGTCGACCTGCAGAAACCCCACTTGCAGCCGATCCACGACCTGGTCTCGAACCTGGTCTATTGCGGCAAGGCGTCTGATGTCGACACCGTGATGGTCGACGGCCGCATCGTGGTCGAAAACCGCCGTGTCGCCGGTGTCGACCTGCCGAAGCTGTACGCCGACGTCGCCGCGGCCGTGGAACGCATAACCGGGAGATAAGGGAATGCCGGGAAAAATTCGATTCGGCATGGTCGGCACCGGGTTCATCGCCGACTGGGTGCTGGCCGGGGCGCGGCAGGACGCGCGCTTCGAGGCCGTGGCGATCTGTTCGCGTACGCAGGAGAGGGCCGACGCCTTCGCTGCGAAGCACGGCATCCCGCACACCTTCACCTTGCTCGAAGAGATGGCCGCGAGCCCGCTCGTCGACGCCGTTTACATCGCCACGCCCAATTTCCTGCACGCGTCGCAGAGCATCCTCTGCATGCGCCACGGCAAGCACGTGCTGTGCGAGAAGCCCCTGGCCTCCAATGCCCGCGAGGCGCGACAGATGGTCGCCGTCGCCCGCGAATGCGGCGTCACGCTCATGGAGGCCATGATCTCGACGCTCAACCCCAATTTCCGCGTCGTGCAGGAGTACCTGCCCCGGCTCGGGACGATCCGCCGCTATTTCGCCAGCTTCTGCCAGTACTCCTCGCGCTACGACAAGTTCCGGCAGGGGATCGTGCTCAACGCCTTTAACCCCGAACTGTCGAACGGCGCCATGATGGACATCGGGGTCTATACCGTCTATCCGATGGTCGCGCTGTTCGGGCGTCCGCTGGGGGTCGAAGCGCAGGGCATCGTCCTCTCTTCGGGTGCCGACGGGCAGGGCGCCGTCAATTTCCGCTACGAGGGGATGAATGCCACGGTGCTCTACTCCAAGATCGCCAATTCGTCGCTTCCGACCGAGATCGAGGGCGAGGAGGGCAACCTGTTGCTGGACGCCATCCACACCATCCGCGACGTGGCGTACCTTCCGCGCCCGGCGGCCGCTTCGGGGCGGGGCGACGCCCCCGTCCGCCACAGCGTCGGGCTCCCCCTGGAGAAGGATACCTATTATTATGAGGTCGCGGAGTTCATCGACCTCATCGAACAGGGACGGATAGAATCCGCCGTCAACAGCCACGAAAACTCCCTCGTGACGATGGAGATCATCGACCAGGTGCGCCGCCAGCTGGGCGTGTCCTATCCCGCCGACAGGTTGCCGTAGAGGTGTAGCGCTTGTCCGTCCGGGAACCTTTCTCCCCGTCCGGCGGCCTCCTTTCCCGGCCGACCAACGCCGTTGCGCGTCCCAAGCCCGCCATTTGCGACCGACAAGCGTTGCAGCCCTGCCCGCAGCCCGCCTTTTGCGGCCGACAAACTGCCTCAGGCCGGGAGCGTCGCGGCCCGAAAGCCCGCCTCTTTGCCGGCAACCGCGGTTGTGAGACCGGGTGCCTGCCCTTTCCGGCCGGTGAGGGTCGTCCCTGCCCGAGGATAAAACAGCACGGCCTGTCCCATGCGGGGACAGGCCGTGCTGTTTGTCATCTCCGGCGGGTTTTCGTCGGTGCGGAGGACGCACCCGCCGCTATTTCTTCCGCAGGTAAACCGTCGCCGTGCGCGAGGTGTTGTAGATGCGGATATGGGGTCGTTCGGTGTTGTCGCCGTCGCGTGCCGGGAACGAGAAATGCTCGGCGTCCATCGCCTGCCGCTGTTGCCCTCCGAAGCGCTTTTCGTCGGTCGAGAGCACGGGCACATACTTGCCCGGCGCCTGCACGGGCAGTTCGTAGTCGGGGATCGAGGCCGTGGGGTGCCAGTTGAACACGAACAGCAGGTTGCCGTGCGAGAAAACCATCGTCTTGTTGCACTCGTCCATCGCGAGGTTCCAGGCATAACCGTCCGCGAGTACCTTGTAACGCTTCACCAGCTTTATCATCGCCTTGTCGAAATCCCCCAGCCACGAGTAGCGCAGGAACCCGTTCTTCGCCAGCGACCATTGCCGCCGGGCGTGGGCATAGCTCCAGCCGTTGCCTTCGCGCGGGAAGTCGATCCACTCGGGGTGTCCGAACTCGTTGCCCATGAAGTTGAGGTAGGCCTGCCCGCCCGTCGAGATGGTCATCAGGCGGATCATCTTGTGCAGCGCCATGCCGCGGTCGATCACGATATTCTCCGACGCCTTGTCCATGTGGAAATACATCTCCTTGTCCATCAGCCGGAATGCCAGCGTCTTGTCGCCCACCAGCGCCTGGTCGTGCGATTCGGCATAGGCCACGGTTTTCACTTCGGGCAGGCGGTTGGTCATGACGTCCCACATTTCCCATATGTTCCACTCCTCGTCGGGCACCTCCTTCAGCTCCTTGATCCAGAAGTCGGGGATCGCCATCCCCAGCCGGTAGTCGAACCCGATGCCGCCGTCGGCGATGGGGATGCACATGCCCGGCATTCCGCTCACGTCCTCGGCGATGGTCACGGCCGCCGGCCGGAAGTCGTGCACCAGGCGGTTGGCGAGCGTCAGGTAGGTCAGCGCGTCGCGGTTGACCCCCTCGTCGAAGAAGCGTTCGCGGCAGTCGAAGTCGACATAGCCGTGGTGGTGGTAGATCATCGACGTTACGCCGTCGAAGCGGTAGCCGTCGAAATGGAACTCGTCGAGCCAGTACTTGACGTTCGACAGCAGGAAATGCTGTACCTCGTCCTTGCCGTAGTCGAAGAGCTTCGAGTCCCAGTAGGGCTGGTAGCCGGCCTTGCCGGGCAGCGAGTACAGATGGTCGGTGCCGTCCAGTTCGTCGATGCCTTCGTTGAGGTTGCGGACATAGTGGGCATGCACCAGATCCATGATGACCGCCAGCCCCAGCTCGTGGGCGCGGCGCACCAGCTCCTTCAGCTCCTCGGGCGTGCCGCAGCGCGATGCGGGTGCGAAGAAACTCGACACGTGGTAGCCGAACGACCCGTAATAGGGGTGCTCGGCGATGGCCATGAGCTGCACGGCGTTGTAGCCGTCCTTTTTTATTATAGGTAGTATTTTTTCCGTGAATTCGCGGTAGGTGCCCACGCCCTCCTTCTCCTGCGCCATGCCCACATGGGCCTCGTAGATCATGAGGCTGCCGTTCTTCGAGGCGTCGAACGCGTCGCCCTGCCAGTCGAACGGCTCCGGCGCCCAGAACTGGGCCGTGTAATTCTTCGTCGCCTCGTCCTGTACCACGCGCGTGGCATAGGCCGGGATGCGGTCTTTCCAGCCGTTGTCGCCGTGGACGTGGAGCTTGTAGAGCGACCCGTGGCGGAGCCGGTCGCGGTACATCGCCTCCGGGAAGAAGGCGCTCCATACGCCGTGCGCGTCGCGCTGCATACGTATCTCGGTACGCTGCCAGTTGTTGAAATCCCCGAAGACGTAGACGTCGTGCGCGCCCGGCAGCCATTCGCGCAGCCACCATCCGTCGAGCAGCTCGTCCCGCTGCCAGCCGAAATAGCGGTAGCCGTTGGCGTAGTCGACGATCGAGCCTGCAGCCTGCTCGATCGCGTTTATTTTGTCCGTATACCGTTCGTAGCGGCGGTTGAGCTCCTGCTCGGCGGGGAGCAGCCACTCGTCGCGTTCTACGATCGGGAGCCTGCGGGTCGTTTTTTCCATAGCGGTTTTCCTTTTATACAAATATATGAATTTTTTTTCTATCTTTGTCCAAGACTAAAAAACAGCACCTTATTAAAAAAATTACTAAAACCAAAATCAACTTATGAAAGGACAACCCAAAGGACTGATCGCGGCGGCCCTTGCCAATATGGGCGAGCGTTTCGGTTTCTACATCATGATGGCTATCCTGACCTTGTTCATCTCCGCCAAGTTCGGCCTGAACGAAACGACCGCGGGGTATATCTATTCGGGATTCTATGCTTCGATTTACCTGTTGGCGCTCGTCGGCGGTATCATTGCCGACAAAACCCGCAACTACAAGGGAACCATCATGTGGGGGCTCGTGGTGATGTCGCTGGGCTACCTGATTATCGCCATCCCCACGCCGACGCCCGTGTCCAGCCTGCCGCTCTACCTGACGCTGACGTGCGTCGGCCTGCTGGTGATAGCCTTCGGCAACGGCCTTTTCAAGGGCAATCTCCAGGCGCTCGTGGGGCAGATGTACGACAACAAGGAGTTCAGCGCCAAGCGTGAGTCGGGTTTCCAGATTTTCTATATGTTCATCAACATCGGGGGCTTCTTCGCGCCGTTCGTCGCCATCGGCGTGCGCAACTGGTGGCTCAAGGTCAACAATTTCGACTATAACGCCAAGCTGCCCGAGCTGTGCCACGAATACCTTGCCAAGGGCGAGCACATGGCCGGCGAGGGGCTTGCCAACCTCACGTCGTACGCCAATTCGGCCTACCTCGACGGCACGCCCGTGTCGGCTGCCGGCCTGCACGATTTCTGCAACGGCTACCTCGATGTCTTCAACCGCGGTTTCCACTATGCGTTCATCGCGGCCATCGTGATGATGCTCGTGTCGCTGGTCATCTACCTGTCCAACAAGCAGCGCTTTCCCGACCCGTCGAAGAAAGCCGCGGCCGGCGGTGCCAAGGCTTCGGCCGAGGAGATCACCATGTCGGCGCAGGAGATCCGCCAGCGCATCTACGCACTGTTCGCCGTGTTCGGCGTCGTGATCTTCTTCTGGGTTTCGTTCCACCAGAACGGCTATTCGCTGACCTATTTCGCACGTGACTACGTCAACCTCGACGTCATCAACATCAACCTGGGCTTCACGACCATCAAGGGCGCCGAGATTTTCCAGAGCGTCAACCCCTTCTTCGTCGTGACCCTCACGCCGCTGATCATGTGGTTCTTCGGTTGGCTGCGCAAACGCAACATCGAGGTTTCGACCCCGATGAAGATCGCCATCGGTATGGGTATCGCCGCCACGGCCTACCTCTTCCTGATGTTCTTCTCGTTCGCACTGCCCGACAAGGCCGCCCTCGCAGGCATGAAGGCCGACCAGGTGCAGTCGATCCTGGTGACCCCGTGGGTCATGGTGGGCCTCTATTTCATCCTTACCGTCGCCGAGCTCTTCATCTCGCCCCTCGGACTGGCATTCGTATCGAAGGTGGCGCCCCCGCACATGCAGGGCCTTATGCAGGGCTTCTGGCTGGCCGCTACGGCCGTGGGCAATGCGTTGCTGTTCGTCGGCGGATGGCTTTACATGCACACCCCGATGTGGGCTACGTGGTGCGTCTTCGTCGCAGCCTGCGGCATGTCGATGCTCGTCATGCTCTCGATGGTGCGCTGGCTCGAACGGGTGACGAAATAACCCCGTGTCATGTTCTCCCTATGGCCGCTGCGGACAAACCGCAGCGGCTTTTTTTTCGTAGACGGTGCGTGGGGCGTATCCCCCGGTGCGTGTCTCGATGGCATGCGTCCCTGCCGCGCCCGTGGGCTGGCATGCAGGCTCCGGCAGTCGTGTTCCTTCGCCCGTGCTGCGCTGATGCGAGCCCCCGCCGGCCCGGCATGCGTTGCGGCAGTTTGCCCGGCGTCTCCCCGGATACGATCCCTACCGGCCTGAACGGACGGGGGATACCTCCCATATTGTTCGGATTTACTACATTGTTCGCCGTTCGGTGTGTTATTTGCTGATGAAACGACAGAAAACAGAAAACTTTTTTGGTTTCATGGGTTTTCTTTCTATATTTGCCACCGGATCCGAAATATTTGAATGCTATGACCCCTCCTCAGAAAGGACGCATTATCGACCAAGCCATGCAGATGTTCGTTTCGCAGGGTATCAAGTCGGTACGAATGGACGACATCGCGCAGCAGCTCGGGGTGTCGAAGCGGACGCTCTACGAGATGTTCGGCGACAAGGAAGGCCTGCTCTACCTGGCCATGGAACGCTATTCCGAACGTAACCGCCAGCGGTGGAACGAACTCACGGCCGACGCGCACGACGTTCTCGAAGCCATGTTCATGGTGCTGGGCGAAGTGATGGACAACGCCGAGGTTTCGCGCCGCATGATGGACAACCTCCGGAAGTTTTATCCCGCCGTGCACGACAAGCTGATGCGCGAGGGGATGGTGAAAAATCGCACGAGCCTGCGTTCGATGCTCGAACAGGGCATCGAGGCCGGGCTGTTCGTCAATAATTTCAACATCGACCTTTCCATTTCGGTGCTTTACTATACGGCTTCGGCCATCGTGACACGCCGCGAGTTGATGCTGCCCGACGGGATGTCCGAACGCGAGGCGTTCGTGCAGATCATCAGCAATTTTTTCCGCGGCATTTCGACTGCCAAGGGCCTGCAGCTGATCGACGACAACCTGAAGCGGTACAAACTGTCGAAAACGGGAAATAAATTGAATTTGGATAGATGACTATGAAAAAACTGATTCTGACATTGTGCCTCGCGGCAACGGGTACGTTCGCTGCCGTGGCGCAGATGCGCCTCACGCTCGACCAGGCCCTCGACCTGGCGCTGAGCGAGAATCCCACCATCAAGGTCGCCGAGATGGAGGTGCAGCGCTACGACTATGTGAAACGCCAGACATGGGGCGGCCTGCTGCCGCAGGTGTCGGTGACCGGGCAGGTCAACCACAGCTTCATCGTGCAGCAGATGTCCAAGGGCTTCTCGCTGGGCAACGACCCCTATACGACGCTCAGCGGGGCCGTGGATGCTTTGGTGCCGCTCTTCGCGCCGCAGGTTTACCGCATGATGAAGATGAACGACAAGCAGATGGCCACGGCCGTCGAAGCGGCGCGTTCGTCGCGCATCACGCTGACGGCCGAAGTCAAAAAGGCCTTCTACAACATCCTGCTCGCCGAGCAGTCGCTCGACGTGCTCCGCGAGTCGCAGGCCACCGTCCAGCGTACGGTCGACGACACGTCCGTGCAATATGAGAACGGGCTCACGTCGGAGTACGACCTGTTGACGGCGCAGGTGCAGCTCAGCAACCTGAAACCCTCGATCCTCCAGACCGAGAACTCGATCCGCATCGCCAAACTGATGCTCAAGATGTATCTTTCGATCCCCGAGCAGGTCGAAATCGAGGTCGAAGGCGAGCTGGACGCCATGCGCGACAAGGTGCTCGCCGGAACCGAGGGGCTTACGACCGACACTTCGGACAACTCCGACCTGCGCACGCTCGAACTGCAGGAGGATTTGCTCCGCCTCCAGCTCAAGGCCGAGAATGCGAGCCGCCTGCCGACCATCGGGGCGTTCGGCAACTTCACCCTCACCGGGAACAACATGGGCTCGGTGTCGTTCGACCAGGCGACGATGGAAATGACGACGATCAAGGACGGCTATTTCTGGCAGAACCCGCTTTCCGCCGGCATCCGCGTCTCCGTGCCGCTCTTTTCGGGGCTGACGAAGATGAACCGCTCGCGCGAGATCAAGAACCAGATTTCGCAGATCGGCCTCCAGCGGACATACGCCCGGCAGCAGGTCGACGTGCAGGTTCGCTCGGCGCTGAACGACCTGCTGACGGCGCGCGAGACGATGTACGCCCAGGAGCTCACCGTCGAGCAGGCGCGCAAGGCCTACTCGATCTCCGACACCCGTTACCGTGCGGGGGCGGGTACGATCCTCGAGCTCAACAGCGCCCAGCTGGCGCAGACGCAGGCGCAGCTCAACTACTCGCAGGCGATCTTCGATTACCTGACGGCCAAGGCCGAGTACGACCGCATCGTCGGCAAGGAAAAATAGCGTGGAAATTGAAAAACAAAGATAGCATATGAAGAAAACAGCAGTTATATTGTTTGCCGCGGCTGCCCTCGCCGGCTGCAAAGGCAAAAACGGGGCAGGCGACGTGCAGCAGGACAACCGTGTGCTGACTAAAACCGAAACGGCGGAGTCCGCCACCGTGCAGCTTACCGAGGAGTTCACTTCGGAGATCGAGCCCTTCAGGGAGAACGACATCACTCCGGCGGCTTCGGGCGTGCACATCGACCGCATCCTGGTCGAGGTGGGCGACCCCGTGCGTGAGGGGCAGCTCATCGTGACGCTCGACCCGACGCAGTACACCCAGCAGCTCGTGCAGCTGAAGACCGTCGAGGACGATTACAACCGCCTGCTGCCCGTCTATGAGGCCGGCGGTATCTCGGCGCAGCAGATCCAGCAGGCCAAGGCGCAGCTGGACGTGCAGCGCGAGGTGGTCGCCAACCTCAAGAAGAACATCGAGGTGCGTTCGCCCATCACAGGCGTGGTCACGGCGCGCAACTACGAGTCGGGCGACCTCTTCTCGGCGCAGCCCATCCTGCACATCATGCAGATCGACCCGCTGAAGGTCATCGCCAATATTTCCGAGCAGTATTTCCCCAACGTGAAGGTCGGGATGCCCGTCGAGCTGAAGGTGGACATCTTCCCCGACCAGACCTTTACGGGTACCGTGTCGCTGATCTATCCGGCGCTCGACCCCACGACCCGTACGTTCAAGGTCGAGGTGAAGGTGCCCAATGCCCGGCGCACGCTGCGCCCGGGTATGTACGCCCGCACGATCTTCAACATGGGGCAGAAGGAGGGCGTCATGGTGCCCGACGTGGCCGTCCAGAAGCAGGTCGGCACTGCCGAGCGCTTCGTGTATGTCATCGAGGGCGATAGCGTTGCCCGTCGCCGCCGTGTCGATGTCGGACGCCAGGTCGGCGACCGCGTGGACATTCTTTCGGGCGTCGGGGCGGACGAAGCCGTGGCCGTCACGGCCCTTTCGAAACTCTACGACGGTGCCAAAGTGGAAATCAAACAGGAATAAAACGCCCCGAAACATATGAAAATATACGAAAGCGCGGTTCGGAAACCGGTCTCCACGGTGCTCATGTTCGTCGGCGTGATGGTCTTCGGGCTCTTCTCGCTGATGAACCTCGCGGTAGACCAGTACCCCGAAATCGAAATCCCCCAGATATCGGTCATCACCTTCTATCCCGGTGCCAACGCTGCGGATATCGAGACCAACATCACCCGTATCCTGGAGGATAACCTCAATACGGTGAGCAACCTCAAGAAACTGACCTCCAAGTCGCAGGACAACGTGTCGATGATCATTGTCGAATTCGAATACGGATCCGACCTGACCGAGGGCGCCAACGAGATCCGCGACGTGGTGAGCCGCAGCCAGTCGCAGTTGCCCGACGACATCGATTATCCTACGATCTTCAAGTTCTCGACCTCGATGATCCCCGTGATCATGCTTGCCGTGACGGCCGACGAGAGCTACCCGGCCCTGAAGAAGATCCTCGACGATAAATTCGTCAACGTCCTGAACCGTGTCGACGGCGTGGGTGCCGTGACGGTCATGGGCGCCCCCGAGCGCGAGGTGCAGGTCAATGTCGACCCGGCCAAACTCGAAGCCTACAACCTGACCGTCGAACAGCTGGGGCAGATCATCGCCGCCGAGAACGTCAACATCCCGAGCGGTACGATCGACATCGGCAACAACACGTTCAACATCAAGGCCGACGGCGAATTCAAGCTGAGCGACGAGATGCGCAAGGTCGTGGTTTCCAATGCCGGGGGACGCACGGTGATGCTCTCCGACGTGGCCGAGATCCGCGATACGCTCGAAAAGGCCACGATGGACGAACGCGCCAACGGGCAGCGGAGCGTGCGCGTGATGATCCAGAAGCAGTCGGGTGCCAACACCGTGGACATCGTCCATGAGATTCAGAAGCGCCTGCCCGACATCCAGGCGAGCCTTCCGCGCGACGTGAAGATGGAGACGATCTTCGAGGGGTCGCAGGAAATCACCAATGCCATCGGGTCGCTCTCGGAAACGATCATGTACGCCTTTATCTTCGTGGTGCTGGTGGTGATGGCCTTCCTCGGGCGGTGGAGGGCGACGCTCATCATCTGTATGACGATCCCCGTGTCGCTGATCTGTTCGTTCATCTACCTCTTCGCCACGGGCTCGACGCTCAATATCATCTCGCTCTCGTCGCTCTCGATCGCCATCGGTATGGTCGTCGACGATGCCATCGTGGTGCTGGAGAACATCACGACGCACATCGAGCGAGGTTCGAATCCCAAGGAGGCCGCCATCTACGCCACCAACGAGGTGTGGCTGTCGGTCATTGCCACCACGCTCGTGGTCGTTGCCGTGTTCCTGCCGCTGACGATGGTGCCGGGCATGGCGGGTATCCTCTTCCGCGAGCTGGGCTGGATCGTGACCATCGTGGTCTGCGTTTCGACTACGGCAGCCATTTCGCTGACCCCGATGATGTCCGCCTACCTCTTGAAACTCGAGGGCGGCGTGCACGATTACAAGGGGCTGGGTGTCATATACAAACCCATCGACCGGGCACTCGCATGGCTCGACGACGCCTATGCCCGCTCGCTGAACTGGGTGGTGCGCCACCGCCGTATCACGATCTTCTCGATGATGGGGCTTTTCCTGGTTTCGCTGGGGCTCGTCACGCAGGTGCCGACCGAATTCTTCCCGCCTTCGGATAACGGCTGGATCTCGGCCACGGTCAAACTGGAGCAGAACCTTTCGGTGGATTACACCGCGCGGATCGCCCGCCAGATCGACAGCATCATCTACAAGAACTATCCCGAGGTGACGCTCGTGTCGGCCTCGTCGGGCGCCAACTCGTCGGACGACGCGTTCGCCGCGATGCAGACCACCGGTTCGCACATCATCAACTACAACCTCAGCCTGCCCACCTCCGACAAGCGCGAGCGGTCGATCTACGTTATCTCCGACCTGCTGCGCAAGGAACTGGATCGCATCCCCGAGGTGCGGGAATATTCGGTGATGCCCGGCGGCGATAACGGCAGCATGAGCGGTTCGGCGACGGTCGACATCAAGGTTTTCGGCTACGACATGGACGTGACCAACGCCGTTGCCAACGACCTGAAGGAAAAACTGGGCGGCCTGGAGGGTACGCGAGACGTGCAGCTTTCGCGCGACGACCTGCGTCCCGAACTCAACGTGGTCTTCGACCGTGACCGCCTTGCCTATTACGGCATGAACAGCGCCACGGCGTCGCAGGCCGTGCGCAACCGCATCGACGGCCTCGTGGCCTCGAAATACCGCGAGGACGGCGACGAATATGACATCGTGGTGCGCTATGCCGAACCGTTCCGCATGTCGCTCGGGGACGTGGAGAACATCACGCTTTACAACGGGCAGGGGCGCCCCGTGAAACTCAAGGAGGTCGGCCGCGTGCAGGAGGAGTATGCCGCGCCGATGATCGAGCGCGAGAACCGCCAGCGTGTGATCACGGTCAAGTCGTCGCTCGGAGCCGGCGTCGCCCTGGGCGACGTGGTGGCCGAGGTCGATCAACTCATCGCCGGGTATCCCGTGCCCGACGGCGTCGACCTCGAAATCGGCGGTACGGTCGAAGACCAGGGCGACGCCTTCAGCGACCTGGGCGTGCTGTTCATCCTGATCGTCATCCTGGTCTACATCGTGATGGCCACGCAGTTCGAATCGCTGCTCTTCCCGTTCATCATCATGTTCACCATCCCGTTCGCCGCCACGGGCGTTTTCCTGGCTTTGTGGATGACCTCCACGCCCATGTCGCTCATCGCCCTGATCGGCGCCATCATGCTGGTGGGCATCGTGACCAAGAACGGTATCGTGATGGTCGACTACATGAACCTGCTGGTCGAGCGCGGCTCGGGTGTCTTCGATGCCGTGATCGCCGGCGGAAAGAGCCGTCTGCGCCCTGTGCTCATGACTTCGTTCACGACCATTCTGGGTATGCTGCCGCTGGCGATCGGCACGGGTGTCGGGTCGGAGACGTGGCAGCCCATGGGCATCGCCGTGATTGGCGGCCTCACGTTCTCGACCCTGCTGACGCTGTTCATCATCCCGGCGCTCTACTCGGTATTCGTCAACCGTTCGCAGCGCAAGGAGAAGGAAAAACTGGCACGCCTGGCAGCAGCACATCAGGCCAGCAGCCATTGAGGATCCTGAAAATGACGAGTGATGCGACGTCGCCTTCCGCTTCCGGCGATCGGGGGCAACACCTGCGATTCCGGGTTGTTGGGGAAGCCCGTCTCGTACGGGTTCCGCGACAATCCCTAAAGACGGCAGGGCGGCGGACGATTGTTCGATTTAATAGAACGTAAATTATGAAAGCAGTATTCTTATCATACAATCAGGCGCTCACCGACCGTGTGAACGCCATCCTCGACGAGCAGGGCATCCGCGGCTTTACGCGTTGGGCGCTGACCGAGGGGCGCGGGTCGTTCGACGGCGAACCCCATTACGGCACGCATGCCTGGCCGTCGATGAACGCTTCGCTCATGGCCATCGTCGACGACGAAAAGGTCGCGCCGCTGATGGAGGCTTTCCGGGAGATGGACGCCGCTACCAAGATGCAGGGCTCGCGTGCCTTCGTCTGGAATATCGAGCAGACATTCTGAGTTTTCCCGGGTTCCGGTACTTTGGATTTTCCCGGGCTCCGGGGTAAGGGTTCGGGTTTCCCGGTGTTTCCGGGTACGCCGGGCGGATGCGCCGGGACTTTCCGGAACGTTCCGGGAGTTTTCCCCGCTTGTCTTCTCCGGTTTTGCAGGCGGCCTGCGGCTTGGGGACGGTGGTGACAGCTCCGGACTTTGCTGCTGCCGTGCCGGTGCACCGCGGCAGATTCTTCGGCGTGCCCATACGCAGTCGCCCTATTTTTACTATCTTTGCCTGCATGAAACTCACCTTTCTGGGAACGGGCACCTCGCAGGGCGTCCCTGTCATCGGGTGCCGCTGCAAGGTCTGCACCTCGGCCGACAGGCGTGACAACCGCCTGCGCACTTCGGCCATGGTCGAGGCATGCGGCGTGCGTATGGTCATCGACGCCGGCCCCGATTTCCGCTGCCAGATGCTCCGTACGGGCATCCGCCACCTCGACGCCATCCTCCTCACGCACGAACACAAAGATCATATCGGCGGGCTGGACGACGTGCGGGCTTTCAACTTTGTCGATTACCCGCCGCTGGTGCACAAGGTCGACATTTACGCCGCACCCCATACCCTCGGCGTCGTGCGCAAGGACTTCGACTATGCCTTCGCGCAGGATAAATACCGCGGCGTGCCCGAAATCGAGTTGCATGAGATCGACGTCACCCGGCCGTTCCGGGTCGGGGGACTGGAGGTCGTTCCCGTATCGGGACACCATTCCGACCGTTTCGCCGTTACGGGCTACCGTATCGGCAGGCTGGCCTACCTGACCGATTTCAAGACCATCGGGGATGCCGAGGTCGAAAAACTCCGGGGCGTGGAGGTGCTCGTCGTCAACGCGCTCCGCTTTACGGAGCATTATTCCCATTTCAACGTGGCCGAGGCCCTTGCGCTCATCGCCCGCGTCGCCCCGCGCGAGGCCTACCTCACGCACATGTCCCACGACATCGGCCTGCATGCCGTGACGGAGCCGACGCTCCCCCGCGGCGTACACATGGCCTACGATACGTTGCAGCTTGAAATAAACGATTGATATGAAAGATTTTAAAAATAAGGTCGTCATCGTGACGGGTGCTTCGTCGGGTATCGGCGAGGCGATGGCACGCGAGTTCGCCGCACAGGGCGCCCGCGTGGTGCTGGGCGCGCGCAGCGTGCAGAAATTACAGCTTATCGCGGGCGACATCCGCTCCCGGGGCGGGCAGGCCGCCTATTGCGGCGTCGACGTGACCGATGTCGGCGAGTGCCGCGAACTGATCGACACGGCCGTACGTGAGTTCGGGGGGATCGACGTGCTGGTTTGCAACGCCGGGCTTTCGATGCGCGCCATTTTCGACGACGTCGACCTGGAGGTGCTCCACCGCCTGATGGACGTCAATTTCTGGGGTACGGTCAACTGTTGCAAATTCGCCCTGCCGTATCTCCAGCAGTCGCACGGTTCGATTGTCGGCATCTCGTCCGTCGCCGGGCTGCACGGGCTGCCGGGACGCACGGGCTATTCGGCCTCGAAGTTCGCCATGACGGGGTTCCTCGAAACGCTGCGCATCGAAAACCTCCGAAAAGGGTTGCATGTGATGGTAGCCTGCCCGGGTTTCACGGCATCCAACGTCCGCTTCTCGGCCCTCACGGCCGACGGCACGCAGCAGGGCGAAACCCCGCGTGACGAGGCGAAGATGATGACCCCCGAAGAGGTCGCCCGCATTGTCGCCCGCGGCATCCTGAAGCGCAAGCGCCTCTGCCTGATGGAAAACGAGGGGCGTGCCACGCATTTTGTCAAGAAGTTCGCCCCCGGCTTCCTCGACCGCATGTTCTACCTGGTGATGTCCCGGGAGCCCGATTCGCCGCTGAAATAACGTCGCCGCATCCGGCGGGGCGAGCCCCGGGGAGCGGTTTGAACCAAGGGAACTATGGTACGGGAAGAAAAACATTCCGAAGAAGAGGTCAGGCGCGTCTGCGTCGAGATACGCCGTCAGGCCGCGTTGGAAAACGCCCGCTGGCAACTTAAAGCGGGGTATGGCGGTTTGGCTCTCATGTCCGTCGTGCTGGTCGTCGTCCTTTGGGGAGGCGACAGCTGGAGATGGTGGTGGCTTTTTTATTTCGTTGCGCCGGTCATGCTGGTCATCAACGGCCACCGTGTGGCGCGGGGTAAAAAATCGTGGTGAAATAAATGGTAAAATAAAAGGAGGCGCTCAGCTGATGGGGCGCCTCCTTTTTTGTCGTCGGTTCATTGTTCAAAAAAATATGGGCGCCTCTTTTTTGCCGTGGATTCATCGTTCCCGCCTTTCCGGTTCCGCTTTCTCATTTGCAGTTCCGCTTCCATTAGCGCTTCTCCTGCCTTCCGGCCCTCGCCCTTCCGGTGCGCCCGGGGCCTGCTGCAGATTATTCCTTTTTCTTCGCCCCGCCGTCCTTGCTGCCGTCCTTGCCGTCTTCCTTCGAGGAGTCCTTGAACTCCTTGACGCCGCGTCCCAGGCCGCGCATCAGTTCGGGGATCTTCCTGCCGCCGAACAGGAGCAATACGACCAACAGGATAAGTATGAGCTCGGTCGGGCCGAGGAACAGGGGAATGATGGATAATGTCATGGTATATTCGGGTCTTTGGTGTGTGCGTTTTCCGTCCGGGCTTCCCTGCCGTATTCCCGGACACGGGGCCTGCCTGCGGACAAATGTACTAAGAATTTCCGAAACCCCGCTTTCCCGGGCGAAAAAAAGCGGACTTGGCTGCGGATACCTATACCGAATAGAGGAAATCCTCGAGTGAGCACGCCGGGTCGACAGCCAGCTTTTTGCGGATCCGGAACCGGAGCTTCTTAATGCTGTCGGGCTGTACGGAACGGATATGGGCGATCGTTTTGTTTTCCATGCCCATGCGCAGATAGGCACAGAAACGCAGCTCGTGCTCCGTAAGGTCGGGATGCGCTTTTCTGAGCCGCTCCAGAAAGCCGGGGTAGATCGCCTCGAAGTGGATCCGGAAAAAGGCATTCTCCTCGTCCGGATGGGTCTGGTGTCTGCGTATGCTTTGTTGCAGTCGGATGCCGATTTGCGCCGGGAGGTGCCCTTCGTGCTGTTCTTGTTCGATCTTCTGCCGCAACTCTTCGAGCACGCGGTTGTAACTGTTGATTGCCATCACGCGGTCGGCCAGCTCCCGGTTGCGCAGATCCACTTCGCGGCGGTACTGTTCGCTGCGCAGCCTCTCGTGCGCGAGGCGCGTGTTGAGTTCCTTGTTCTCCGCTTCGTGCAGCTGGTTGAGCAGTCGCTCCCTGTCGCGGCGCGCCCGGAAGGCATAGCAGATGAAGGCGGCGATGCAGACCACCGTGATGACGATGAGCAGAGTCAGCCGCAGCTGCCATGTCGCCCGTTCGTGCAGGTAGGTGAGCCGGGTCTCGTATTGCTCGATGGCTGCGCGGTTTTCCATCAGCCGCACTTCGGCCAGCCGCCTGTCTGCACCGAGCGAGTCGCGAGCCGCTGAAAACCGGCTCAACGTGCGGTAAGCGCTGTCGGCCTGCCCCGTGGCATAGAGTGCGTGGGCGGTGTTTTCGAGCGAGGGGAGCAGGAATTCCGCATCGTCCGAAGCTTCGACATAGTCGAGTGCCTGCCGCAGGAGCGGGAGCGCTTCTGCGGCGCTGTCCCGCTGCAATCGCTCGATCGCCAGCGCGACGGCGCTTTTGGCGATGAGTTTCCGGTCGTCCGAGAGCCTTGCCAGCCGGTAGGCTTCGGCGGCTTCCCCGCCCCGTTCGTCGCCTTCGGCATAAGAGCAGTACGAAAGCAGGACATTGATCCGAAATGAGGTGTCCGCGAGGCATTCCGGTGTGCGCAGCAGTGTGTCGAGTATTCCGACGGCTCTCTTCCGTTCGCCCTGGCGGTAAAGTACATTGGCGAAATTCAGCCGGTTTTTGACGTAATATGTGTCGGTTCCCGAGAGGGTGAACAGGCTGTCGGCCGCCTTGAAGTAGTCGAGCGCACGCTGCCAGTCTTCGAGCTCCTGCATGATTACACCCATGTTGACGCATGTGCTGGCCAACCGGAGCGTGTCACCTGTCCTGCGGTAGTATTCGTCCGTTTCGCAATATCCCCGGTAACTGTCCGGATACTCTCCGCGCATCAGGCGTATCTGGCTTTGCAATCCCACGATGCGGATCCTGTCATACGGATAGCGTGCCGGGTCGACCTGCCGCTCTGCATCGCGGAGCAGTTCCAGGGCCTCGTCCCATCGGCCCTGCGGCACGAGTGCGCGGGCTTCCCAGTAGCGGGTGCGCCACCCGAGTACCGGGTTGTCCGGCAGTTGGTCGCGCCGAGTACGCAATTTTGCCAGCAACTCCCCGCCGTTCCGGGCGTCCTGCGACGATTCGAGTTGCCGCGCGAGCGAATCGTACGTGCGGTCGGCCGGTGCCCATTCCTTTTGGAGTGCCGGGTCTGGGGCGAAACATCCGGCCGCCAGCAGGATAACTGCGAAGAGGAAACATTTTTTCATGGCGTAAAAATAACAAAATTGCCGATGTCTACTATTTGTCCACCGCAGTTTTTTGTGCAGGAATCGTTTTCTCGATACCTTGCCGAAGCACCCGGGACGCTTCCCGACCCGGCTGCCGGATAGTATTAACCTTTAAAACGACGAAGCGATGAAAAGAATTATTTTTGGCCTTGCCTTGTGCTTGGCAGTGTGGGGATGCAGTGACGACAAGACCGGGGGGACGGTTCCGCCCGATCCCGGTCCTGAACCCGAAGTCCCGACCCTTGCGACGAGCCTGGCGTTCGGCGTCCCGTCCGTCGAGTTCCCTTCGGGTGGCAAGACGGTCGATGTGGCCGTCGTGGCCGAAGGCGGCGAGTGGGCGGTTGCGGAGACCCCCGACTGGCTGGCTGTGACGCCTGCCGAGGGGAAGGTGACCCTGGCTGCCGACGACAACCGGAGAGGCACCCTGCGAAGCGGGAAACTGCGTATAACGGGTGCAGAGAACGTGGAGGCGTCACTGGATGTGTCGCAGGGAAACGGGGCGCTGATTTTACGCCTCGAGGTCGAGGCTCCCGCGACGGTGGCGGCGATCCCGCTGCATGGTCAGGTGTCCTGCACGATCGACTGGGGCGACGGGGCTGTGGAAAGTATTGATGCCAAGATCGACGGTCTCGGGATCGGGCATCCTTCCCACGAGTATGCCGCGGCCGGGACTTACCGCGTATCGGTTAGCGGTACGGTGCCTTCGCTCTCTTCGATAAAATTGACCGATGACCAGGCGTTGCGGCTGAAAGCCGTCGAAGCCTGGGGTGCCACGGGCCTCGAAAAAATGCAGTATGCTTTTTACAGATGTGCTGCGCTCGAATCGATACCCTCTCCCGGGCCCGAGGCTCCGTTCGCCCGTGTGACGACCTTTTCCAAGGCTTTCGACAGCTGCGATGCCCTGCGGGAGATTCCCGCCGACCTGTTCGCCGGATGTACGGAACTGACCGACCTGAGTTCCTGTTTCAACGATTGCGATGCGCTGAAGAGCATCCCCGAGCATTTGCTCGACGATTGCACGGGTGTCGAAAAGCTCAGCAGCATCTTTGCCTACTGCCGCGGGCTGGAGTCGGTTCCCGGGAGGCTCTTTGCCGCTTGCTCCAAGGTGACCGACCTGGGGTACCTGTTCACTGCCTGCGAGTCGTTGCGGACAATCCCTGCCGACCTGTTTGCGGGATGTTCCGCCGCCACGACCTTCATGCAGTGTTTCTCGGGCTGCGAAGCCCTCGGGGCTATTCCGGCAGGGTTGTTCGACGACTGTACGCAGGTGGAGGTGTTCCAGAGCGTCTTTATGGATTGTGTCGCCCTGAAGAGCATTCCCGAAGGGCTTTTCGACAAACATCCCAATGCCGTGAAGTTCAACTTCACCTTTGCCGATTGTACGGGCATCGAGTCCGTACCCGTCTCCCTGTTCGACAACTGCCGCAAGGCCACGGCGTTCACCCAGACTTTCCGGGCATGTTCGGCCTGGCAGGGCGAATCGCCCTATACGCTGGTCGACGGGACGAAGGTGCATCTCTACGAGCGCTCCAAATACCCCGATGCCTTCGAAAAGGCTCCCTCGTCCAGCACCAACGGGACTTTCAGGGCGTGCACCGGGCTGGCCGATTATGAGAAGATGGCTGCCGATTATCCCAAGTGGGTGAAATAGCATGGCGGACGGACGGTGGCGCCTGCACAGCCAGAAAAGAGCCCCGGAGCATCGCTCCGGGGCTCTTCTTGTAATGGGCTGATCGCCTTATTTGAAGAATATCGACGAAATCTCCTTGTAGTTGTGCACGCGCTCGATGACGTCGGCGAACATGTCCGCCACCGACAGCACCGTGAACTTGTGCAGGTCTTTGTCGGGGTTGAGCGGTATGGTGTCCGTCACGATCACCTCCTGCAGCGCGCTGTCGTTGATGCGCTCGTAGGCCGGGCCCGACAGCACGGGATGGGTGATGGCGGCGCGAACGCTCTTCGCCCCGCGTGACATGAGCATGTCGGCGGCCATGCAGATCGTGCCTGCCGTGTCGATCATGTCGTCCACGATCAGGATATTGCGGCCCTCGACCTCGCCGATGGCGGTCATCGTGCCCACGACGTTGGCCTTGGCACGTTCCTTATGCGAAATGATGATCGGCGTGCCGAGCAGCTTGGCATAGGTGTTGGCACGCTTGGCGCCGCCCATGTCGGGCGCTGCGATCGACAGCTCTTCGATGTTGAGGCTCTTGATATAGGGGATGAAGATGCCGCTGGCATAGAGCGCATCGACCGGTACGTCGAAGAAACCCTGTATCTGGTCGGCATGCAAGTCCATCGTCATCACGCGGTCTACGCCTGCGGCCATCAGCAGGTTGGCTACCAGTTTCGCGCCGATCGGCACCCGGGGCCGGTCTTTCCGATCCTGTCGTGCCCAGCCGAAGTAGGGGATTACGGCCACGACCTTGTAGGCCGAAGCGCGGCGCGCGGCGTCGATCATCATCAACAGCTCCATCAGGTTATCCGAAGGCGGGAACGTCGACTGGATGATGAATACCGTACACCCGCGGATGGACTCGTTGAAGCAGGGCTGGAACTCGCCGTCGCTGAAACGCAGTACTTCCGATTGTCCGAGCGTCGTACCGAAACTCGCCGCGATTTTTTCGGCAAGGTATTCCGATCCGCGACCCGAGAAAATTTTGATTTTGTGGATAGCCATAGGTTACGAGGATTTTTGATGGTGCAAAGATAGCATAAGCCGTCGGAAAAACGAGCCCTGCGGGCAACCTTTTTTCAACAATCGGTTAAACATCGAGGCATTCGCCGATGAAGCCGAGGATCTCCTCGCGTCCCGTACCGCGTTCGCCCGACGAGACGAACATCGGCGGCAGTTCCTCCCATTGCTCGCCCAGCGTGGCCTTGTAACGCTCCACGCTCTTGGCGCACTGCGTCCTGGAGAGCTTGTCGGCCTTGGTGAAGACGATGCCGAACGGAATGCCGTTCATGCCCAGCATCTCGATGAAGCGCAGGTCGATCTTCTGGGGTTCGAGCCGGATGTCCACCAGCACGAACAGGAAGTGCATCTTCTCGCATTTGAGCACGTAGTCGGTGATGATCTTGGCGAAATCGCTGCGCATGGCCTTCGACGTACGGGCATAGCCGTAGCCCGGCAGGTCGACCAGGTACCACGCATTGTCGATCAGGAAGTGGTTGATGAGCCGCGTCTTGCCGGGTGTCCCCGAGACCTTTGCCAGCCCCTGCCGGCCGGTCAGCATGTTGATGAGCGACGACTTGCCGACGTTGCTGCGCCCGATGAAGGCGATGTCCTTCAGCGAATCCTTCGGAACTTGCGAGATGCGCTCCGAGCTGCACCTGAATTCGGCTTTGTGGATCTGCATGGTGTTGGAATTTTGTGCAAAGATAGCAATATTTCCGGATACGGCACGGGGGATAGCGCCCGCTGCACTCCGTCCTGTCGCCTTCCGGTTCGTTTGCCTTCTCCGCGGCTGCCCGTTATTTCCCCGGCTGCTTACCCCGTTTCCAGACGAGCGTCACCCACAGCGGACAGTGATCCGATGCCGTGGCCGTATGGTCTACGGCGCTTTCCGCGACCGTGGCCGACGTGGGCAGCCCGCGGCCGAGGATGTAATCGATGCGCACGGCCGGGTTGTCGGACGGGAACGTCATCCGCGTGGTGTCGGAAAGTATCCGGAAGCCGCCGCCCAGCCCCGCAAGCACCGCCGCGGCATTTCCTGTGTTGAAATCCCCGGCCAGCAGCACCGGTTTGCGGCATGTGTCGGTGGCTTCGCGGATGATCGGCAGCGAGGCGAGCCGGTCTTCGGGCGTCAGCGAAAGGTGGGTGATGCATACCGTGTAGTCCGGGAATTCCGCCATGAGCAGTACCCGGGCCTCCTCGCGCCCCGGGAGCGGGATGCTGCGTACGGCGAGCGGCTCGGTGCGCGACAATAACCCGATGCCGTAGCTCCCGCCCGCGAAGCCGATGGCGCGGCCGAACGTGGCGTGCATGCCCGTCATCCGCCCCAGTTCACCGGGGATGTAACGCCCGTCCACGCGCAGTGTGGCGCTGTCTAGCTCCTGCAACGCCACCAGGTCGGGCGCCTCGCGCAGGATGACCCGGGCGATGCGGCCGATGTCCTGTATGTTGTCGATGCCGATGCCGTTGCGGATGTTGTAGGACATCAGTTTCAGGCGCTCCTGCCGCTGTGTGCATGCGGCAGCCAGGCCGCAGCAGACGGCCAGTAGGAGGGTGCGTAGGGGGTGTTTCATGCCGGACGGGGTTTTCCGCAAAGGTAATACATCCGCTGCTGAATGCCAAATAAATCCGGCTGAGACCGGCTGTGTGTCATGCGGTTCCGTGACAGGTGCCCTGTGCCGGGCCTCGTAAATTCCTTCCGGTTTGTTTTAACGGTGGATTTTTCGTACCTTTTAGCATCCGATTTGCAGCGACCGATATATTTAACTTATCATGCTTATGAAAACTCGACTTCCTATCGTGCTCGGCGTTGCGGCGCTGGCCTTTCTTCCCACCGAATCCCCGGCCTGCACGCGGGCCGTTTACCTCGGCCCCGAGGGTATGACCGTCACCGGGCGTACCATGGACTGGCGCGAGGATCCGCTCACCAACCTTTACATCTTTCCGCGCGGTACGGCGCGGCGCGGGGCGAACACAGACAACACGGTGTTCTGGACCTCGAAATACGGCACCCTGTCGGCTGCCGGCTACGACATCGGCATCACCGACGGCATGAACGAGGCCGGGCTGGTCGCCAACCTGCTGTTCCTGCCCGAATCGGTCTACGAACGCCCGGGCGATACGCGCCCGGTCATGGGACTGAGCATCTGGACGCAGTATGTGCTGGATAATTTCGCTACGGTCGACGAAGCCGTTGCGGAGCTTTCGAAGGAGAAGTTTCGCATCGACGCCCCCGACCTCCCGAACGGTGTCAAGTCGCGCCTGCACCTGGCCATCTCCGACGCCTCGGGCGACAGCGCCATCTTCGAGTATGTCGACGGCCGCCTGTCGGTGCACCACGGCCGTGAGTACCAGGTGATGACCAATTCGCCGTTCTACGACCGGCAGCTCGCAATCCTCGATTACTGGCAGCAGATCGGCGGGCTGACGATGCTTCCCGGCACCAACCGCGCCCCCGACCGCTTCGTGCGTGCGTCGTTCTATATCAACGCCGTCGTCAAAAGCGCCGATCCGAAAGTCGCCGTGCCGGCCGTGATGTCCGTAATGCGCAACGTCTCGGTGCCCTACGGCATCTCGACCCCCGATAAGCCCCATATCGCGTCGACGCGCTGGCGCACGGTCTGCGACCAGAAGAACCGGGTCTACTATTTCGAGCCTACGCTGGCCATGGAAACCTTCTGGGTCGACCTTTCGAAGATCGACTTCGGCCAGGGAACGCCCGAACGTGTCCTGAAACTCGTCGGCGGCCGAACCTTCACAGGCGATGCCACGGCCGAATTCCGCAGGAGCGACAAGCCGTTCGTTTTCTTGTTCGGAGTGTGAAATAAGCTCATTGCCAAGGGCGAATAAATACCTATAATCGTAGTTATGTCCCGGTTTTGTTTTTCCTTGTTATCCCTACTGCTTGTCGGCTGCGGCCGGCAAGCGGTATCTTTGTCCGCCGGGCAATTCGATGCTGCCGCACCGGGCGATTCGCTGTATGCGGTTCGTATTCCCGTCGGCACGGAGTATATGGGCGAATATCCGGTTCAAGTCGCCGGGGATCGTATTGTGATGCATAATCTTGGGGTGTCCGAGAAGAAATTTTCCGTCTATCGGTTTTCGGGCGACTCCCTGAAAAAAGAGGGCGAGTTCCTCGGTTACGGGCGGGGGCCGTACGAAATGATGATCGCCCGGGTTGCGTTCGACCCCGATACACGGAGCCTCACGATGCTGGCGGATTATAACCGGGAGAACCGCTTTTGCCGGGTTTCGCTCGATCCTCCTGAAAATCTTTACGATGTCTCGACCTGGGAGTACCGGCAGTTGTCGTTTATCGGTGACTGTTCATTGGGCGAACCCTGTCTGATCGACCGCTCGTCCTATCTGACGATGGGACACCATACGGACTCGCTCAATATGTTCTCGCTCCTCGATATTGACGGCGGGCGGGTCGTCCCGCTCGATTTTTCCTATCCGGCCCTGCCCCTCGGGTTATCCCCGATGGTGCAGGAGGTCGTCTGGACAGGACGCATCCGCAAACATCCGCGCAAAAACCGCTTCGTTTACAATGCGCAGGATTTCAAGTACCTTTTTATTTTCGAACTGGAGGAGGGCAACCATATCCGGATCATCCGCTATTTGTATGACAAACTGCCGCAGGTGCATGCTACCCGCGAACAAGGACACCCTTATGCCTTCGATGATGCTTGCGAGGACGGATGCAACAGCATAGCGGTGGACGACGACCATATTTATATCGGATATTCGCAGACGACCTATGGGCAGATCCGCGATGCCGCCAGGGCCCGCAAATCGTTGTCGACGTTCGATCCCCGCCGGATCAATGTCTATGACTGGGACGGTAACTTCATCCGCAGATTGGTATTGGATATGCCTGTCGGGCCGATGGTGGTTGTCGGCGACCGGCTCGTCGCCGCATCCGTCAATCCCGAGACAGCCGAAGAGATCATCGTCAGCTATCCTCTGCATTGATCTGCGATCGCAGGTATGGCCATGCGCCGCTTCTTCGTCAGAGTCCGGCTCTTGCCGTATATTTCTCTTTTCGCCGCGGCCGTCGTCCGCATCATGGCAAATGACGGGTGGTGTGAAATCCGTATGGAATTTTTCCTATCTTTGCGGCGATATAAATCTCCGCAATGGAAAATTACTCTCATTTTATCATTACCCGGTTCAACCTGAACCTTTATGCGCAGGACAAACACGACCTGCCCACCCGTACGGATCGGTGGCTCGAACACCGGTTCGAGGTCTTCGAGCGCTATTGCCTGCCGTCCGTGGCAGCGCAGACGAGCGGGAACTTCACCTGGCTATGTCTTTTCGATGCCGCGACGCCCGAGCCCTACCGCAGCCGTATCGAAGGCTATAAGGCCCGGTGCCCGCAGTTCGAAGCCGTCTATTATACGGCTGCACAGGCGGCGAACCTGACGGAAAATCTCCGCACGACGATTACAGCGTACGTGTCGTGCGACCGGAAGGGGAGAAAATCCCCCCCCCGAAGCTGCTGATCACCACTAACTTGGATAACGACGACGCCTTTTCGTCCGATGTCGTCGAACTGTTGCAACGCGAGCTGCGTCCCGCTCCCGGCAAACGGATTTACAGCCTGCTGTACGGTTACCAGTATTTCACCGACCGCCGCTTCGCGCTCAAGATGCGCTATACGAACAATCACTTCCTGACCCTCGCCGAGCCGTTCGATGCGCATACCGAAACCATCATTTCCTACCGCCATACCAAGGCCATCCGGCAATTGCCGACCACCTATCTCTCCACCGCCCGGGGCAAATGGCTCGAAATCGTGCACGAGGATAACGTCAGCAACGATTTCCGCATCAACATCAAAGTCTGGTATATTCCCCTGCTCTACGGACGGTCGTTCGCCGATTTCGGTTTGGGCGGATTCCGCCTCTCCTGCGCCCGGCAGTGGGCGGCCACGCTGCTCGTGGTTCCGGCACGCTTTTTTGCCACGGCGGTACGGCGTTTGCGCCGCAAGTGGTCGAAATAACCCTTTCCCGGCCTGAAAAAACGGCGGTGCTTCCGCAAACCACCGGAGGCATCGCCCTGTATTCGACGCGCTATGGCGCCGCAGCCTTACCGCAGCCTCGGGTATTTGTTGTTGAAGCGGAACCCGACGCCCAGCATCAGGTAGTTCGGGGTTTGGAAATCCTTGAGGCAGTAGCCCACATGCACGAACGTATTGCGTGTGACACCGACCTTGAGCGTCAGCATCTGGTAAAACGACTTGAGGTCTCCGCCCTTGTGCAGTACGTTGAACCCCAGTCCGAAGCCGACCGTGAAATAGGGCATCACGAACTCCGCGCGTCCCGAAATTCCCAGTGCGATCTGCTTGTCGAACGAGGGGGTATGGAACTGGTACCCGGGGTCGCCCCCGTCGTAGCCTACGATATAGTCTTCGGTGTAGACGTTGGCGCTGCCGTCGTACACGCCGTCCACTGACAGGCCCGCGCGGAACTTGTACCCGAAATTATACATCGTCGCGAAGTTGAACCCCGCCACGCCGTAAGCATCGGGCGCGGCGTATTGCTTGTCGCCGACCGCCACTCCCTTGCGGCGCCACGAGCCGAACAGCACCAGATCGTAGCTCAGGTGGCGGGGAAAGGGTTCCGCGAGCAGCCGTGCCCGTGGCCGCGAGAGCGGGTTGTCGACCCTTCCGAAACTGTATACGAGCCCGAGTTTCATGCCGATCGAGTTGAGTCCCGCGTTGGGGAATTTGGTGTTGCCGTTCGAAAAGTGGGTCATCGAAAGGCCCGTGGTGAGTTCCAACCGCTGCGTGAGCAGCCAGTTGAGGTAGAAATCGACGTTGAGGTAGGCGTTGACCCTCGACCCCATCATGATGTTGGCGCGGTTGTAGTTCGTGTCGTAGGGTTTCCATCCGAACGACAGGCCGAAATTCCACTCGTAGTTGAACGATACCAGCGGGCTGATGCGTGCGATGCGCGCGCCCTGGAAGAGGTAGACGGCAACCGGGTTGCCCAGCTCCCCGCGGTTGCCGAAGCTGTAATAGGAGACCCCAATTCCCTGGTATACGCCGCCGTAGATACAGTCGGGGCGCGACCCGGGGCGGAAGCGGAACGAATAACGCAGGTGGGCGGCCAGCGAGCGCTGGATCGGCTCGCCTGCCATGTTGGCTCCGGCCAGAAAGATGTTCGTCGGGGGAATGTACTCCGGGCGGAACTCCGCGCCGATGCTGTGGACGAGCCTCCGCCTCCGGCCTGTCGTGTCCGCGGAGAAGGAGGACAATAGCGGGGTAGCGGCTGGGGCTTGTTTCTTCGTCTGATCCAGGGCGGCCCGGTATCCGGCGGCATAGCCGTTACGGTAGCCCGTATCGTAGCCCGTCCGGTAGGCGGATGCGCGGCGGCGTGCCGCTCCCCGGGACACGGTGCCGGCCTCAGCCCCGCCTGCCCTGCCTGTCGTATCCGGCGCCGCACCGCGGGACGTGCCTCCCCCGGCGTTCCCGGCGTCCTCTGTGCGCTTTGCGCGCCCGGCGTTTCCGACATCCCCGACGTTCACGGCATTCCGGTAGGCCGGTATGTTTTGCCCCGGGGCGCCGCCCGCCCGGGCGGGTACGGGCTCCGCGGCGGTCGCCTCCGCCGACAAGAAGAGCAGGCACCCCGCAAAGAGCCCTGCCGTCCTCCGTATGATATGTCGCATTCTCTCCAATCGCGGTATTTTGACCGCACAAGTTACGAATTTTTACGCGAGTGCAAAGCGTTGATCCGAAAAAATACCCCGCAGGTATTCTGTTTCGTCGTTTCCGCTTTCCGGTTTCGTCGGTTCCGGCTTCTCTGTCCTGTTGCGCCCTGCCGGTTTTGCCCTTCCGGGCTTTTTCCCCGCCTGCTTCGGTATCCTTGCCCGCGCCGTTGCAGGGTATCGGGGAACGCTGCCCGTCGTCACCCGCAACCGGCATTTTGCCCGCGAGGCCGGCATCACGCGGACAGTGGTTCTGCCGCCGCCGGAATAGGTGCCCTCCCGATCGGCCGGTTTGTCCCGGATTGCGGCCTGCACCGTGGAAAAAGCGGACGAAAAATTGCAAAATCCGGCCGGATTTCGTATACTTGTACATGTAAATCCCGGGAAGGCGGGTTGCCGGCCTGAACTCAAATTCGGGCAGTCTTTCCCGGGACTGCCGGACGAGAAATTTTTGACGAATGAAACAATTTTCCCTCATACTCTTTTCCCTGTTGGTTTGTTCTTCCTCTGTCCGCGGCGGTGACGCTATGCCGGGCGACTTGCTGCGGACGCTCAATGCGGCGATCGACAGCAGCGAAGTCTATACCGGCTATAAAAAGGCGCGCATCGAGGAGTTGCGGCTGCGCAAGAGCGGTGCCCGGAGTACGGAGGACATCTACCGGATCAACTGCGAAATCATCGACAACTACGAATCCTTCCTGTGCGACTCGGCCGAATATTATGTCCTGCAGAATATCCGGATCGCCCGCAGCCTCGGCAACCCGGATCATCTCTCCGAGAGCAGGCTGCGGCTGGCGTTCCTCTACTCCCTGTCGGGGCTTTTCCTGCAGGCCAACGACATTTTCCGGTTTATCGACTACGGACGGCTGCCTGCCGACCAGAAATGCCGCTATTACTGGAACTCGATCCGCTATTACGAGAACTTGATAAAATACACCAACGACAGCCATCTGTCGGACGAATATAAGGGGGAAATCGGCCGTTGCCGCGATTCGCTGTTGTCGCTGCTGCCCGTCGGTTCCACGGACTGGCAGACCGAGCGGGCTTTCCAGCTCATGGAGCAGGGACAGCCGGACGGGGCGCTCGAAATATTCGAAGGCATATTCCGTTCGCGCGATCCCCAGACCCATCCCTATGCCATGGGTGCGATGTGCCTGGCCAAAGCTTACGGGCAGGCGGGCGACAGCGCGATGGAGGAACGCTACCTGACTCTGGCCGCCACGATGGACATACGCCTTGCGGTGAAGGAGAACGAGGCGCTGCTCGCGCTGGCCACGCGCCTGTTCGAAAAGGGCGACATCGACCGGGCGTACTCCTATATCTCTTATGCGCTGAACGATGCCAATTTTTACAATTCCCGTTTCAAGAACACCGTGATCGCGCGCCTCTATCCGATCATCGAGAGCAGCTACCTCTATAAGCTCGACAAGCAGCGGCACAACCTGCGCTTCTATGCCACCATGTCGAGCCTGCTGGTGCTGGCCCTGGCCATCGCGCTGTTTTTCTATTTCCGCCAGACGAAGGTCATTTCGCGTGCCCGGCGGGAGCTGGCGGCGCTTACGCAGGAGCTCATCAGCCTGAACCGCAACCTCGACGAAGCGAACCTGGTCAAGGAGCGTTACCTGGGTTATTTCATGAACCAGTGCGCCATCTATATCAACAAACTGGACAAATACCGCCGCGATATAAACCTGAAGATCAGGAATAAACAATTCGACCGCCTGCACGACCTTTCGTTGCAGGCTCCCGGCAGGGAGGAAGAGGAGTTGTGCCGCAATTTCGACCGTGCCTTCCTGAACCTCTATCCCAATTTCGTGGAGAAATTCAACGCCCTGCTCAATCCCCAGAGCCGCTATACGCCCGAAGAAGGGCGCCTCAACACCGAACTGCGTATCTTCGCGCTGATCCGGCTCGGGGTTTCCGACGTGAACCAGATCGCCGATTTCCTGCGTTGTTCGCCGCAGACGATCTATAATTACAAAAGCAAAATCAAGAAAGCCGCGCTCAACGGCGGCGACAATTTCGAGGAGACGGTTCGCAAACTCGGTTCCTTGTCGCTCGACGCGTTTCCATCCTGTTTACCGGCCGACAATGCATAACCGCTTGCAAGTCGTTGTTTGTTAGCTGTTTGTTCGGAAGATTGTTCTTTTCCTGTTTATTTCCGATCCGGTGTGTGCCCCGCTTTCAGCCTCACCGTGATTCGGGCGAAATTCTGGTGTGCTCCCCGTGTGACCCGGCATGCCAGTCCCGGCCGGTGCGGCCTGCAATTTCCTCCTTTCTCCCGATGCTCCGGCGTCCGTCTGCCCCTTTCCGATACGCTGCACCCTTCGGGGATTTCCTCATAGCCTTGACTGACCGGGCAAAAAAGAGACCCCTGCCTCAATCGCATGAAGCAGGGGTGATATATTCCGTATGGAAGCTTAGTATCTCCTGTTGCCGTAGCCGCCGCCGTAACCGCCGCCACGGTTGCCACCGCCGTAACCGCCGGCAGGCCTGTCTGCCTTGGGCTTTGCGACATTGACCCCGATGGTCTTGCCTTCGAAGTCGGTGCCGTCGAGCGCGTCGATCGCAGCCTGTCCTTCGGTCTCGTTAGGCATCTCCACGAAGCCGAAGCCACGCGAGCGGCCCGTTTCGCGGTCGGTGATTACGTTAGCCGAGGATACCTCGCCGTACTGTGAAAAAAGGTTCTGCAGGCTGTCGCTTTTCGTACCCCAGCTCAGATGTGAAACATAAATGTTCATCGTTCTTGTTTTTAATTATTGTTTGTTTATAATTGATATACGTACTGCGGCCAATCCGCGCGTCCCGCGTTCAATTTCAAATGTTACTTTGTCTCCTTCGGCAATGGTGTCAGGTGCGGAAGAGATGTGGAAAAAGTATTTTTCGCCGCTGTCGGCATCCTTTATGAAGCCGTAGCCTTTCGAGGCGGTGAAGTACTCGACGCGCCCTGTGGACGGCAGTATTTCCATTTCCTCCTGCTTGGGTGTCGAAATCTCGATCTGCGAGACGTCTATCTCCGTCTTGGGTTTGACATCCTGGGGCGTGGTGTGCAGTATGCCGTTCTCGTCCACATAGGCTATCATATCCTCGAAAGAACTCGTACCGCCGCTTTTGCGTTCGTCCTTGCGTTTTTGCTTTTCCTGTCGTTTTTGCTCCTTGAGCTTTTCCCGGTCTCTTTTACCTGTCGTTATTCGTTTTGCCATTCTATGTTGTTATGCGGCTATCGCCCCTGTCGCGGGACTGTATCCGTCGGTTTCATCGTGTTTCCGCTGTCCGATACCTGTGTTGAAAGCAGAAAAGGTGCCAGATTCGGCGGCCTTTCCCTCGGTATACGGAATTATGGGACATGGATTTCGTGCTTGTCTGTAAAAAAATCACCATCATTTTCTTTTTGCATCACCTCCGATGCCTGTTGCCTCCAAGAGGCCGTTTATGAACAAAGAAGCTGATAATGAGATCTATTCTGAGATGGGACAGTCCGCCAAAGTACCGCGGAAACAAATACGCACGAAAGAAGAATTCAATATAAACCCTTGTTTATGCCGACAAAGGTAATCAAATTATTCGGTTATTCCTATTTTTTTGCGGATTAATGCGTCGATATTCCGCAGAAATGTATTTCCGCCCCGTTCCCGGGGCGGGAGCGGCCGCCGGCAGGAAGCCCCGGGACTGCGGCCTTAGTAGCCGAGTATCCTCAGCATCGAGCGGTAGGACTGCTCCTTGGCGAAGAGCCTCGTGTAGTACTCGTTGTCGCTCTTGTCGCGGTCGATGATGATGTGCTTGGGTGCCGGGATCAGGCAGTGCTGGATGCCGCCGAAACCGCCCAGCGACTCCTGGTAGGCACCCGTGTGGAAGAACCCGATGTATTGTGTGTTACCCGGTTCGAGCTTGGGCAGGAATATGGCGTTGGTGTGCGATTCGGCATTGTAGAAATCCTCGCTGTCGCAGGTCAGCCCCCCGAGCAGCACGCGCTGGTATTCGCGGTCCCAGTTGTTCACCGCCAGCATGATGTAACGCTGGTTGATGCCCCACGTGTCGGGCAGGGTAGTGATGAACGACGAGTCGATCATGTACCAGTTCTCGCGGTCGTTCTGCTGTTTCTGGTTGACGATCGAGTAGAGCGCCGCGCCGCTTTCGCCTACGGTGAACGACCCGAACTCGGTGAAGATGTTGGGTTCCTCCGTGTCGTTGCGGTGGCAGATGTTCTTGATCTGGGCGATGATCTCCTCGGTCAGGTATTCGTAGTCGTATTCGAAGTTGAGCGAGTTCTTGATGGGGAACCCGCCGCCGATGTTGAGGCTGTCCAGCTCGGGGCAGATGGCTTTGAGTTCGCAGTAGACGTTCATGCACTTCGACAACTCGTTCCAGTAGTAGGCCGTGTCCTTGATGCCCGTGTTGATGAAGAAATGCAGCATCTTGAGCTGGAACTTCTTGCTGTTCTTGAGCTTGGCCTTGTAGAAGTCGATGATGTCGTTGTAGCGGATACCCAGCCGCGAGGTGTAGAACTCGAACTTGGGTTCCTCCTCGCAGGCGATGCGGATGCCGACCTTGCATTTCTTGGTGAAGGCGTCCTCGAACAGGTCGAGCTCCTCTTTGTTGTCCAGCACGGGGATCGTGTTGACGAAGCCGTCGTTCACCAGCTGGGCGATGTTCTCCACGTACTGCGGGCGCTTGAACCCGTTGCAGATGATGTAACGGTCTTTGTCGATGATGCCGCCGTCGTAAAGCGCATTGATTATATGTATGTCGTATGCCGACGACGTTTCCAGGTGGACGTCGTTCTTCATGGCCTCCTCCAGCACGAACGAGAAATGGCTCGACTTGGTGCAGTAACAATAGTTGTACGAGCCTTTGTAGTCGACCTTCGCCATCGCCACGTTGAACATGCGCTTGGCGCGGTTGATCTGTTGCGAGATCTTCGGCAGGTACGTTATCTTGAGCGGCGTACCGTACTGCTTGATCAGTTCCATGAGCGGGATGTCATGGAAATTCAACTCGTTGTCTTCGACCGAGAACTCATCCTGCGGAAAGTCGAACGTCTGTTCGATGAGGTCGATGTACTTGTCTTTCATGGCTGGTTCGTGTAAGTTTCGGCAATCCGTCTTCGCTACATCCGTAATTTCGGGCCAAAGTAGCTCTTCCGGATTTTTTGAAATTTCGGGATGCAAATCAAACGAATATTTTTCGTATAACCAATAGTTTGCCCGATTATTTTGAAAATCCGTGCCGAATTTTGCTTTTTTCATCGGAAAAGGGTATTTTTGAACCGGATTTCAAAAGTGGATTTCAATCGTGTTGGTTCAGACCATATCGCAATATCTCGGGTCGCACAAGCGGCTCGTCGTGCCCCAGCTCGGGACGTTCATCGTCAAGGAGCCGGGCGTAAGCATTGTTTTTTCGGAGTTGCTCAAACGCGACGACGGTGTGCTGCGCGGCCTGCTGCGAGAGGCGGGCGTCGGTGAACTGGAGGCTGCGGGCGAGATCGACCGCTTCGTCTTCGAGGTGCGCCATGCCGCCCAGCACGGGCAGGAGTTCCGGCTCGACGGCTTCGGGGTGTTGCGTCCTGGCCCCAACGGGACGATCGCCTTCGCCTACGAGCCGCGGCCTGTGCAGTCCGCTGCGGACGCAGCGCCCGGTGCCGCCTCGGTTCCGGCCGGGACGCAGACTGCCCCTATGGGGCAGAAGCCCCCGAAGCTGCCTTATTCCGAGCCGCGCGTGTCGCCCTCGGCCAAAATGAACCCCGACCCTTCGGTGCGGGGCCTGCGCTACGGCAAGCCGCCGAAGACTACCGCCGCCTACACCTATGTCGACCGGCCGCCGCGCCGGCGCCGTGCCGACCGTTTCATTTGGGTCGCCGCCATCGCCGCCGCCATCGCCGTCGCCGCCATCGCTTTCGGCTATCTGCGTGAAGCGAACGACAAGGAGGCCGAAATGCAGTACCTCGAACAACCCGCCGACCCGCAGCCCGCAACGGACACGGGCGCGGCGACGCCCGAACAACCCATAACGGAATAAATGACGGACATCACCACAGTCAAGCAGCGCTTCGGCATCATCGGCACTTCGGAACTTTTAGACCGGGCGCTGGAGGTCGCCGTGCGTGTGGCTCCCACCGACCTGACCGTCCTTGTCACGGGCGAGAGCGGCGTGGGCAAGGAGTTCTTTCCGCAGGTCATCCACGCCTATTCGGCGCGCAAACACAATAAATATATAGCCGTCAACTGCGCGGCGATTCCCGAAGGTACCATCGATTCGGAACTCTTCGGGCATGAGAAAGGCTCCTTCACCGGGGCGCTCGAAGCCCGCAAGGGCTATTTCGAGGAGGCCGACGGGGGGACGATCTTCCTCGACGAAGTCGCCGAGTTGCCGCACCCGACCCAGGCGCGCCTGCTGCGCGTGTTGCAGACGGGCGAGTTCATCCGCGTCGGGTCGTCCAAGGTGCAGAAAACCGATGTCCGCGTCGTTGCCGCCACGAATATGAACCTCCAGCAGGCCATCGCTTCGGGGCGTTTCCGCGAGGACTTGTACTACCGCCTCAGCACGGTGCCGATCACGGTGCCTTCGCTGCGCGAGCGGCCGCAGGACATCCCGCTGCTGTTCCGCAAGTTCGCCGCCGACGTGGCCGCACAGTACCGTATGCCTGCCGTGACGCTCGATGCCGCGGCGCGCGAGATGCTGATGCATTATTACTGGCGGGGCAATATCCGCCAGCTCAAAAACGTGGCCGAGCAGATCTCGGCCATCGAACAGACCCGCCTTATCACGGCCGACGTGCTGTCCCGCTATCTTCCGCCGCAGGACGGCGGGACGCCCGCACCGATGGGCGGGATGCGCGCGGATGACACGATGTCCACCGAACGCGAACTGCTCTACAAGGTGCTGTTCGACATGCGGGCCGACATCAACGACCTCAAGCGGATGATGTCCGAGTTGATGCACAACACCCAGGCACCCTGCGGGCCTGTGCACGACGTCAAGGCGCTGCTGCCGACCACGGCCCAGAGCTCCGCTTCGGCCTATGCCCCTGCGGCGGTCTATGCCGAGAGCGAGGATGTCACCGACGAGCCGCCGCGCGAGATGACCAAGGCCGACATGCAGCGCGAGCAGATCATCCGCGCCCTGCGCCGCAATAACGGGCGCCGCCGCGAGGCTGCCGCCGAATTGTTCATGTCCGAACGTACGCTCTACCGCAAGATCAAGGAGCTGGGCATCGAAGAGAATTGAATGGACATGTATTGCATGCAAGTTTAATAGATTTTATTTATGCTGCCACAAAAATATATCATTGCCGTTCTGGGTGATGCCTATGAAGGAAAAACAACGACAATCAATAAGACTTTCAATAAATTGGCAGGCAGTAAAATAATCTCTGGCGTTACATCGGTGTGGGGGCCTTTGCCGTCTCCTTCCAATGTGGTCGATTTTTCTCTTACGGGGATTACCAAATACGGGCTTACAGGATTTTTAAGCCAGGGAGACCAAATATGCTACACTTATGTAAATTTGGAAAAATTAGTGCAGATGGGGTGCCAGGTGATTGTATGCGCTTGTAGGAAGCGTAATCCAGATACGTTCAATGCCGTAGCGAAAGTAGCGTGGGAATATGATTTTTCGATTATTTGGATTAAGTTTGATCGACCGAAAGATGTTTCTAAAGACGAATATACGGATGAATTATCCAACAAGATATTCTACTTATTCAAATAGTGCCATTATTTCGACGAGCGGTTGTTTTGCTGATAAAGAGCCGAATGACCTTCTGATGGTATTTTCGATGAATGAAGTTTAAATAAAAAAGAAGTGGCTTCCTTGCGGGTGCCAGAACAATCGATATGATTTTTAAGATGAAGATAAAACTTGCAATCACGGCCCTCTGTGCCGCCCTGCTGACCGGGTGCGGCGTGGCCATCAAATATTCGCTCTCGGGCGCCTCGATCCCGCCCGATGCCAGGACTTTCAGCGTGGCCTATTTCCCCAACAACGCCACGATGGTTGCGCCCATCCTCAGCTCGACGCTCACCGATGCACTCGTCGACATGTTCACCCGCCGTACCCGCCTGATGCAGGTCGAAGAGGGCGGCGACTTCGCTTTCGAAGGCGAGATCATCAACTATACCTCCACCACGGCGTCGGTGTCGAGCGACGATTACGCCCTGCTGAACCGCCTGACGATCACCATCAAGGTGCGTTTCACGAATGCCCTCGACGAGAAACAGTCCTGGAACAGGACTTTCACGGCCTACGAGGACTACGAATCCACGCGCCTGCTGACCGAAGTCGAGGGGGAGCTCATCCCGCAGATCGTCGACAAGCTGGTGACGGACATTTTCCAGGCTTCGGCTTCGAACTGGTAAACCTTCGCGGCAATGGCTGACCTGAAACAATATATCGCATCGTCCGGCGCGGGTGAACTTCCCGCAGAGGCGGAACTCGACGCGTTGCTCGCGCGCTGCGAGTGGTTCGACCTGGCGCGTATCGTGCGCGAAATCGCCACGGGCAGGCCCGATCCCCGGCTGGACGTGACCGCCCCGTGGCGTGCGCAGAGTTCGCTGCGCATGGCTGCGGTCGATGCCGATGCCCTGTGCCGGCTGTCGTCCGACGACATCATCGACCGTTTCCTGCGCGAGGAGGATCTGCGCATCGTGGCCGCCGACGGCGAACCCGAGGAGGAGGTGTGCACCGAGGCCGTGCTGGACGACGACGACCAGGTCGTGAGCGAGGAACTGGCGGAAATCTATCTTGCCCAGGGGCTTCGGGACAAAGCCATAGCGATTTATCGCAAATTAAGTTTGCGAAATCCCGAAAAAAGTATTTACTTTGCCGAGCTAATTGGCAAATTGGAAAACAATAATTAAATTTCAACGATATGTTATACACGATTTGCATTGCCTTGATACTCATTGCCAGCGTTCTGGTGATCCTTGCGGTATTGGTGCAGAACCCCAAGAGCGGCATGGCCGCCAATTTCGGCGCGTCCAACCAGGTCATGGGTGTGCGTGAAACTTCGGATTTCCTCGAGAAATTCACTTGGACGATGGCTATCGCTATCGTTGTGCTGAGCCTCGTGGCTACGCTCGCCATGGACAAGGGGCGCGTCGCAGAGAGCAACAGCGAAATTTCGAAGGACGCCAAGGCACTTCAGGAGCGTGTCCTTGAGACCGAGGCGCCCGCCACGATGCCCCAGGCCGAGATTCCGGCACAGGCTCCGGCCGAAACCCCTGCGGAGCAGCCCGCCGAATAGGGTAGTATCCCGGAGGCTGCCCCTGACGACGGGGAACAGAAGACAAAAGACTGCGGAAGCGATTCCGCGGTCTTTTTTTTGTATTGTGCATTTCCTGTATACATTTCCTGTCTTTTCTGCTTCCACCGCCTGTTCCCCGCGTTCCCGGTGTTCCCGGTGTTCCCGGTGTTCCCGGTGTTCCCGGTGTTCCCCGCATTTTCTCCGTTCTTCTCCGTTCTCTGCCCCATCTGCCCACCCCCATCCTCCTCTGCTTCTGCCTTTGGTTTTTTCGTCTGTCCCTGTCTGTCCCTGTTTGCTCCCTCCTTCCTTTCCGGCTTTGCCCTTGCAGCCTGTGCTTCTTGTTCCGCGTAACTTGTTCATGTGCGATCTTTCATTTTTTTGCTATCTTCGTTTGCCGTCCTACTACTGCATCCTCTTCGAGCCTCTTCCTGGGGCCTCCTCTTCCTGGGGGTGTCCACTTTTTGCTTCCTCTCCGCGTTCCACGCTTCTGCCCCTCCCCTTTTCCTCTGTGATAGCCTCGGAATCGTAATAAATGTTTTTAATGGCTTTGAATATTTGAAAATAACTTTATCTTTGGTGGGTTGTAAAATAATTTTTATCTTTGTAGGTCAAGAGTTTTAATCAATATATTGCGTATGTATGTATATTTATTTTAAATATATTTCTGAATGAAAACCAAAACTTATGTAAAAGGCGTTGCCGCATTGTGCGCCCTCGCGGCGGTCGCCTGCACGGGCGTCCAGCAATCCCGGGGCGATGTGGCCGTCTATCTGGACGAGTCGCAGCCGCTTGAAAAGCGTGTCGAGGACGCTCTTTCGCGCCTGACGCTCGAAGAGAAGGTCGGGTTGCTGCATGCGCAGTCTAAATTCTCGTCGGCGGGCGTCCCGCGGCTGGGCATCCCCGAAGTGTGGTGCACCGACGGCCCGCACGGCATCCGCCCCGAGGTCTTGTGGGACGAGTGGGATCAGGCCGGCTGGACGAACGACTCGTGCACGGCATTTCCCGCGCTGACGTGCCTCGCCGCGACGTGGAACCCCGAAATGTCGGCCCTCTACGGCAAGTCCATCGGCGAGGAGGCGCGTTACCGGGATAAGGACGTGCTGCTGGGCCCCGGGGTCAACATCTACCGCACGCCCCTGAACGGGCGCAACTTCGAGTATATGGGCGAAGACCCCTTCCTGTCGGCCCGCATGGTCGTGCCTTACGTGCAGGGGGTACAGCAGAACGGGGTTGCCGCCTGCGTGAAGCACTTTGCCGTGAACAACCAGGAGCTGCGGCGCCATGAGGTCGACGTGGTGGTCGACGACCGTGCCCTGCACGAGATCTACCTCCCGGCCTTCAAGGCTGCGGTACAAGAGGGCGGCGCCTGGGCCATTATGGGCGCCTACAATAAATACAAGGGCGAGCATTGCTGCCACAACCAATACCTGCTGAACGACATCCTCAAGCGCGACTGGGCGTTCGACGGCGTGGTCATATCCGACTGGGGAGGCGTGCACGATACGCGCGAGGCCATCTTCAAAGGGCTCGACATGGAGTTCGGCACATGGACGGACGGCCTGAACTGGGGCGCGACCAATGCCTACGGCAATTACTACCTGGCGAATCCTTACCTCGAACTGCTCCGCAAGGGCGAGGTGGGTACCGGGGAGCTCGACGACAAGGCCCGCCGCGTGCTGCGCCTGATTTTCCGCACGGCGATGAACAGCCGCAAACCCTTCGGGTCGCTCTGCTCGCCGGAGCATAATGCCGCGGCACGCCGCATTGCGGGCGAGGGTATGGTGCTGCTCAAGAACGACGGCGGGGTGCTTCCCGTCGACCTTTCGAAAACGAAGAAACTGCTTGTCGTGGGCGAGAACGCCGTGAAGATGATGACCGTCGGCGGCGGTTCCTCGTCGCTCAAGGTGAAACACGAGTGTACGCCGCTGGAGGGTATCCGTGCGGCCGTCGGCGACAAGGCCGAGGTGCTCTACGAGCGCGGTTACGTCGGCGACGTGACGGGCGACTACAACGGGGTCGTGACCGGACAGGATCTCTCGGAAGGACGCTCCGGGGCTCAGCTCCTCGCCGATGCCATCGCCGCAGCCCGCAAGGTGGATGCCGTGGTGTTTATCGGCGGCCTGAACAAGGGCGACCATCAGGATTCCGAAGGCGCCGACCGTTTGCAACTCGGGCTGCCTTACGGACAGGATGCCGTGATCGGGGCTTTGGCCGAAGCCAACCCCAACCTTGCCGTGGTGTTCGTCTCGGGCAATGCCGTGGCGATGCCGTGGATCGACCGCGTGCCCGCCGTACTGGAGGCATGGTATTCGGGCTCCGAGGCCGGCAATGCGCTGGCCGACGTATTGTTCGGTGCCGTCAACCCTTCGGGTAAACTGCCCTTCACCTTCCCGGTGCGTCTGGAGGATTGCAGCGCCCACTCCGCCGGGGAGTATCCCGGCGAGGGGCAGGTCGTCTACCGCGACGGGATCTTCGTCGGTTACCGCTGGATCGAGAAGGAGCGGATCGAACCCCTGTTTGCCTTCGGCCACGGCCTGAGCTATACGACGTTCGACATTGCCAACGTGCGGGCGGATCGCACGTCGCTTGCAACGACGGGCAGGCTCCGGGTCTCTGCCGACGTGACCAATACGGGCGGACGTGCCGGCGCCGAAGTCGTGCAGCTTTATATCGGCGACAAACTCTCGTCGCTGCCGCGTCCCGTGAAGGAGCTCAAGGGCTTCGAAAAGGTATACCTCGCGCCTGGCCAGAGCCGAACCGTCACGTTCGAAATCGACCCCGGGATGCTCGCATGTTACGACGATGCGAAAGGTGCCTGGGTCGCAGAGCCCGGTGAATTCACCGCCTATGTCGGCGCCGCGTCGGACGACATCCGCGGAACCGTCGATTTCGTGCTGAAATAATCCCCGCTGCGTGGGCGTCGCGGAACCGGCGCTGCGGAATGAGCGGGTGCGGCGGACAGGCTACGGCCGCTGCCAGCGGTGAGCACCACCCTTGAGGCGGCTCCTACCTTGTGCCCGAAATAGCAACAACCCCCGCAAACTCGATGGTTTGCGGGGGTTGTCGTTGCCGGGCTTTCGCGGCCCTGCGATATCCGCCGCAGCGTGAACTGCGGGGCTCGCCCGTTGCCGGAACCTATCCTTTGATCCCTGTCCAGTAGAGCACATGCCGCCGCAGGGGGTGCCCCTCCGGCAGGGCTGGGTGGTTGAACTGACCCACGCACTCCATGCCGATTTTCTGCATGACCCGCTGCGAGCGCAGGTTGGCGACGGCGGTGAAAGCAATCACCTCCTCGATGCCGAGTTTTGCCGCGAGCGCAAGGCACGCCTGCGCGGCTTCCGGGGCGTAGCCGTTGCCCCAGGCGTCGGCACGCAGCCGCCAGATAACCTCGATCTGGCCGCACAGTCCGTCGAACGTCACGCGGTGCAGCCCCGTGTAGCCGAGCTGCGATCCGTCCGAAATCCTTTCCACGGCGTAAAGCCCGAACCCTTCCGTTTGGAACTCTTCGCGGATATGCCCGAAGAATGCTGCCGACTCTTCCCGGGTCAGCGGGGCGGGGAAATACTCCATCACGCGCGGGTCTGCGTTCATGGCCGCAAACGCGTCGAAATCATCCTCCCTCCATGCACGCAGTACGAGGCGGGATGTCTGTGCCGGAAAAATCATGGTTTTTAATCTTTATCATGTGAATGTTGCGTCTCGAATAGAGGCGGAACCGAGCGCAGACCCTGTACCGTCGTTTTGAGCCTGCCGGGATTTTGCCGTGCCGTCCGGTCGCTGTTTCCCGTTAGCGTCATCTGCCTGCCGTTATCCGGTTACCTACCGTTATCCGGTTACCTACCGTTATTTGGTCGCCGCAGCCGGGCTTTGTCGTCGCTTGCCGGATATTGGCCGGGTAATCCGACCGGGTTTGTATATCTTCCGCCGGCTTTGCCGCTGTTTTTGAGGCCCTGCTGCTTCTCCCCGGCTCCGGCCTTACTCGGCCACCTCTTTTTTCGAGCGCTTGCGGGTGTTGATCGTCAGGTAGCGTTGCAGGGTCTGTTGCAGGCGCACGGGGTCGATGTTGCGGCGGAGCTCCCCGCCCTGCGCGATCGAGATGCCGCCCGTCTCCTCCGAAACGACGATGATGATGGCGTCCGAGATTTCGCTCATGCCGATCGCGGCGCGGTGGCGGGTGCCGTAGGATTTCGGGACGTCGCTCTGCGTCACCGGCAGGATGCACTTTGCGGCCACGATGCGGTCGCCTTCGATCAGTACGGCGCCGTCGTGCAGGGGGGCGTTCTTGAAAAATATGTTTTTTAACAACGACGTCGAAACCTTGGCGTCGAGGGCGATGCCGCCCTCGGCGATCAGCCGCAGGTCGCTCTGCTGGCCGATGACGATCAGCGCACCGGTTTTCGTTTCCGACATTTCGCGGCAGGCCGTGACGATCGGCACTACGTTGGTCTGCACCGTATCGTCGCCCGTCGAGAAGATGCGGGTGATGAAGTTGAAGTGCTTCTGGCGCATCCCGATCACCTGCAGAAACCGCCGCAGTTCGGGCTGGAATACGATGATCAGCGCAATGGCCCCGACCGAGATCAGCTGTCCGAGTATCGTCGACAATAGTTCCATGTTGAGCGTCCGCACCACCACCCACAGCAGGTAGATGGCGATGATCCCCGAGAGGATATAGGGCGCGTTGGTACCTTTGGTCATGCGATAGATCCAGTACATGATCACGGCGACCAGGATGATGTCTATGAAATCGACGAATGTGAACGGAACGAAACCCATTGCTTGTGTGTTGCTGTTAGTTTGCCTGCAAATGTATAAAAAATTACGGACATTCCGCTTTTGCGCTCCGATTATGTCTCCCGGCTGCCCGCCGCCTGCGTACCACCGCCCGTTACTTGGTGTGCCTGCCGTCGCCCGTCGCAGCATGTTGCCTGCTCTGCCGCCCGAAAAAAAAAGCCGCCCCGGATCGGATCGGGACGGCTCGGCGGGGAGGGCAACGCACACTCCCTTATTTCTTGACGGCTTTCTTGTCCGCTGCGTAGAGCTCGTTGACCTTCGCAAGCACGGCGGGCGTGATGTTGAGCGTCGAATCGGCGTCGATCAGTGCCGTGGCGTTGATGATGAGCTTGTATTTCTTGTCGCCGTTGATCTCCTGCACGGCGCGGTGCAACAGATCCTGCGCACGGTTGGTGAACACGTAGTTCTCTTCGTCGAGCGCCTGGGCCTCTTTCTGTGCGGAACTCTGGTATGAAGCCACACGCTTTTCGATGCTCTGCTGCTGGGCCTGTGCATCGTTGGTGGTAATCAGCCCTTTCTGGTATTTTTCCTGCAACTGGGCGGCTTCGGCCTGCAGGTTTTGCTCTTTCTGAGCCCAGCTCTTCTGAGCTTTCTGGGTCTTTTCCTGCAGGGCTGCGCCCTCGTTCAGGAAAAGGTCGCATTGTGCCAGCACGGCTTCAACCTGCACATAAGCGATATCGCTTGATCCGACTTCGCGGGCAACCTCCTCGGCGGTGGCCGTCTCGGTGGTCTTCGTACCGCAGGCTGTCATGGCGCAAGCCGCAACGAGCGCCGTAAAAAGCATTTTTTTCATGTCGTTTTTTATCTGTTTTAGTTAAATATTCGGCTTTTGAACCACAAAGGTAAAAAAAAATCTTTATTTTTGCCCCACGCCTTGTAAATTTTGAATTTCATGTACGAATACATCAGCGGAACGGTCGCCGAGGCGACCCCGGCCTATGCGGTCATCGACGCCGGAGGTGTCGGTTACTACCTCCATATCTCGCTCGAAACATTTTCGGCCGTCGAGCATGCGCAAAACGCCCGTTTATACGTGCACTACATCGTGCGTGAAGATGCCCAGATCCTGTACGGTTTCGCAACGAAAGTCGAACGCGAATTTTTCCGCCATCTGATCAGCGTTTCGGGCGTGGGAGGCAATACGGCGCGCATGATCCTTTCGACCTATTCGCCGCGTGAACTGCAGGGGATCATCACCTCGGGCAATGCCGTGCTGCTCAAAAACGTCAAGGGACTGGGGCTGAAAACCGCCCACCCCCCCCCACAATTTGGCCGGGCAGATTATTTGCTATACATTTGCGGCATCGTATTTTATACACCGCAATATTTTGTTAAACTTGCATGCTCTGTAAATGGAAGAGGCGCTCCCACTCGGATTTATTATCCTCTTGCTCTGCATCGTCTGTGGTGCCGTCGCCGTAGCGATAGGTATCTACGTGCTGAAGCAGCGGCGGCTCCAGCGGCTCAAAGACCCGCGGAAAGACTATTACCGCTGATGGCAGGAAGGGATTTAGACGGCTTCGGTCGTCTTTTTTTTGTCCCCGGCACGCTAACCGGGGCTTTTTTTGCGTTTCATGCTTTGAAATCGGATTGTTTTTGTAAATTTGCACGATAATACGACGATGAAAAGACTATTTGTCATATGCATATCCGCTGCGCTCGTGTCGCTGGCCGGCTGTTCCGACGACGAGGACGTCCAGCCCGCGCAGAAGGAGAGGATAGTCTCTTTCCTGACCGGGACGCACGCACCCCGGCTCGTCGCCGAGGAGAACCTGGAGGAGGGCAGCAACCAGCCCTACTACACGGTTTCGGGCGATGCCGTATACCGCTACATTACCGACATCTACAATCCCGACCGGGTCAACTGGCCGGAGGTAACCCCGGCCTCGACCGTGAAGATCACGTTCCGCGCCTACGTCTTCACCTATGCGAATATCGTGACGACGGGCTCGGAAAACAACTGGACAGTACCTTATTATACGAACGATGCCGCCCTGAAAAGTTTTCTGGAAGGGCGGGGGCTCAATACCGAGTGGTGGAAGTTCGAGCCGCTGACGGTGGATATGCGGCACCCTGACATAATAAAAGGGCTGGCCGATGCGTTACTTGGTTGCCGCGAGGGCGATGCCGTCGAGGTGTATATGACATACAATATGGCCTATGGCGACGATTATTTCGGCCTTATCCCGAATGAGAGTCCCATAGCCTGGTTTTTTACGGTGGACGCAGTGGATCCGGTCGACGCGGACGCCCCTGTGGAACCGGCGAATTAAAAGTTGAGTAAAATACAAACCGAATATATGAAATTTATCGCTCGTTTTCTGTACGTGCCGCTCGCCGGCCTTCTGGTGCTGACGTCCTGCGCGAAAGACGAAACGGAATCTTACGACAAATTCGAGAACCAGGCGCTCGAGGCATGGATGACCCAGCACCGCAGCGACCTGGTGGAGAACCTCCAGTCCGAAGGGCTGTACTATGTCGACCTGCTCGATGCGGGCGACCTTGCGTCCGATCCGATCAACACCGAGGACATCTGGGTGTCTTTCGATTTTTCGGGGCGCGATTTGAGCGGCAACATCATCCTCACGCGCAATGCCGACGATGCCGTGCTGGCCGGGTCTTTCTCCAAGTATACCCACTATGTGCCTTTCTACCGCTACTGCGGCTCGGAAAACTCAGGACTGATGGAAGGGACGTGGCTGGCCATGCGCCGTACGCTGACGCTCGGCGATACCTATTTCCGGAATAACAAAGACCGGCTGGGCATCACCTCCCCCGAGGTGACGCTGCGCTACGGCTCGAAAATCCGGCTCTACATGCCTTCGTCGGTGGTCGGCAACGGCGTCGAGGGTACGGGCGGATATGAGGGGCAGGAAGGTTATTCGCTCAGTTCCAAACGCCCGTTCATCGTGACCATGGAGATCCGCGACACGGTCAGCAACCCGCTCGAACGCGAGGGTACCGATGTGGATGATTTCTGCGAACTGAACGGCGGCCTGCAGATTTACAGCAAGGGCGACGACGACACGCCCGCCACGGAGGTGCCGGAAGACCCCGAGGATCCCGAACACCCCTACAACGAGACGTCCAAGCGCTGGGTCAGCGCCTGCGACTCGATCCCCCAGGTCTACGTCAACGTGCGCTACAACCCGGCCGAGCCCCGGGATCAGCTCTCCTTCCCTGCGCCCTACCACGTAGGCTACGAGCCCTATGTCAGCGAGGCTTCGGTCAGGGACATCGACATGCAGATCGCCGAGGCGCTCAAAAAGCGTTTCCACGGCGAGGGCGACGATTACCAGAAGTACGAGGGTGTCAAGGCGCTCGAAGCCGACTCGGTGACGCTCGACGGTACGGCCAAAATCTGGTATATCGGCCGTTTCCTCGACGGGTTCATCTTCGACACGAACATCGACGAGGTGAAGAAGATCATCTACGGCGAGGTCGCGCAAAAGGGCACGGCACTCGACTACACCCCGTCGAGCGGCGGGATGATCCAGGCGTTCTACTATACCATTCCCAACCTCAAGTTCGGTCAGTGGGCGGAGCTCATCACCACGTCGACCAACGCCTACGGTTCGTCGGGCAAGAGCGGCTCGTCGAGTTCGTCCACTTCGGGGTCGAGCGGTTATTCGTCGAGCTACCTCGATTATCTCAACTACCTCAATTACGCCAATAGCTACTACGGCAGCGGCGGCTACTACGGGGGGTACTACGGCGGCTATTACGGCAACTACTACGGCGGTTACTACGACAGCATGTACGGCTACGGCTACGACAGTTCCAGCACGGGTACCACCGTGACGACCATCACCACCGAGATCCCGTCGTTCACGCCCCTTATTTTCCAGCTTTACATCGAACCGGAAGATTGATCCGGCTTCGCTGCCGGTGTGGAAAAACCGTCCTTTCGCAATAGAAGGGGCGGTTTTATTTATGTTCCGTTCTTGTTACGTTTTTATTTCACTTTTTAAGGCAGAAATTTTGCAGTTCCGCAAAATTGTATTAACTTAGTGATGCAGAACTTCAACTTAAAATTCAACGGATATGATTATCACATTTAACGAGTTGCGCCGTATCAAGGACAGGTTGCCCAGCGGCAGCTCGCAACGCATTGCAGATGAACTGGGACTCGACGTAGAAACCGTCCGCAATTATTTCGGGGGCAAGCACGAGGCTAAGGAGTGCGTGGGGGTTCATTTCGAACCGGGCCCGGACGGTGGAGTCGTTACACTGGACGACACGACGATCCTCGATGTTGCAATGCGTATCCTTGGCGACCATTCCGGCGCCCCTTGTTTTTCCGGCGCCCCTTGTTTTTCCGGCGCCCCTTGTTTTTCCGGCGCCCCTTGTTTTTCCGGCAACCCTTTCTTTCCCCGACTGCCCTTCTTTTCCCGGCTGTTCCTTTCCCCGTCCTTGTCCGACGCCCCTGCTGATTGCCCGTGTCGCTGCCGTATGCCTTCGTCCGCTGCCCGGTTGCTTGCCTTCCTGCTTTGCACCTCCCGTTCCTCCCCGGCCTTTCTGCCAAAATAACACCCTGGGCGCAGTTGCCGGGACGGTCGTACGGGGAAATTCTGTCATTATGCTGACAATTTGGCAGGGATTGCCGTTTGGTACAACCTTTGTTCGATCTACTGGCGTGACCGGCCACCGGAACCGCAGGGCGAAGGGGCGGGGCACAGGGCAACGTAAAAAATATCATTAAACTTATATACGATTATGGCAAAAATTATTGGTATTGACTTAGGTACTACGAACTCCTGCGTAGCAGTGATGGAGGGCAACGAGCCCGTGGTTATTCCCAACTCCGAGGGACACCGCACGACCCCGTCTGTGGTGGCTTTCACGGCGGACGGCGAGCGTAAGGTGGGTGACCCGGCTAAGCGTCAGGCCATCACCAACCCCAAGCGTACGGTCTTTTCGATCAAGCGTTTCATGGGCGAGCGCTACGATCAGGTTACGGCCGATATAGAGCGTGCCCCCTATTCGATCGTCAAGGGTGACAACAACACCCCGCGCGTCGACATCGACGGCCGCCAGTATACGCCGCAGGAGATTTCGGCCATCATCCTGCAGAAGATGAAGAAAACGGCCGAAGACTACCTCGGACAGGAGGTTACGGAAGCCGTCATCACGGTTCCCGCCTATTTCTCCGACTCGCAGCGCCAGGCTACGAAGGAGGCTGGCGAGATCGCCGGGCTGAAGGTGCGCCGTATCATCAACGAGCCTACCGCAGCCGCACTGGCCTACGGTATGGACAAGAAGAGCAGCGATATGAAGATCGCCGTGTATGACCTCGGCGGCGGTACGTTCGATATTTCGATCCTCGAGCTGGGCGACGGCGTCTTCGAAGTGAAGTCGACCAACGGCGATACCCACCTGGGCGGCGACGACTTCGACCACGTGCTGATCGACTACATGGCCGAGGCGTTCAAGGCCGAGCACCAGATCGACCTGCGCCAGGATCCGATGGCCTTGCAGCGTCTGAAGGAAGCTGCCGAGAAGGCGAAGATCGAACTTTCGTCCTCGACCTCCACGGAGATCAACCTGCCGTACATCATGCCCGTCAACGGCATTCCGCAGCACCTCGTTATGTCGCTCACGCGTGCCAAGTTCGAGCAGCTGTGCGACCACCTGATCCGCAAGACCATCGAGCCCTGCAAACTTGCTTTGCGCGACGCGGGCCTCGACGCTTCGCAGATCAACGAGGTGATCCTCGTCGGCGGTTCGACCCGTATCCCCGCGATCCAGAAGATCGTCGAGGAGTTCTTCGGCCGCACGCCCAACAAGAGCGTGAACCCCGACGAAGTGGTGGCCGTAGGCGCCGCGATCCAGGGCGGTGTGCTCACGGGCGAGGTGAAGGACGTGCTGCTGCTCGACGTTACGCCGCTGTCGCTGGGTATCGAGACCTTGGGCGGTGTGATGACCAAGCTCATCGACGCCAACACCACGATCCCGACCCGCAAGTCGGAGACCTTCTCCACGGCTGCCGATAACCAGCCTTCGGTCGAGATCAACGTCTGCCAGGGCGAACGTCCGCTGGCCCGCGACAACAAGTCGATCGGCCGCTTCCACCTGGACGGCATTCCTGCTGCTCCGCGCGGTGTGCCGCAGATCGAGGTGACGTTCGATATCGACGCCAACGGTATTCTGAACGTCTCGGCCAAGGACAAGGGTACGGGCAAGGAGCAGAAGATCCGTATCGAGGCTTCTTCGGGCCTTACCGAGCAGGAGATCCAGCGTATGCGCGACGAGGCCAAGGCCAACGAGGCCAAGGACAAGGAGGAGAAGGAGCGTATCGACAAGATCAACGCCGCCGACTCGAACATCTTTGCCACGGAGAAGCAGCTCAAGGAGTATGGCGACAAACTCCCCGCCGACAAGAAGTCCGCGATCGAGGGTGCGCTGGCCAAGCTGAAGGAGGCGCACAAGAACGCCGACGTGGCGGCCATCGACACGGCCATCGCCGAGCTGAACGCCGCATGGCAGGCTGCATCGCAGGACATCTACGCACAGCAGCAGGCGCAGGGCGCACAGCCCGGGGCCGATGCCGGCCAGTCGCAGTCGCAGGCCAATGCCGGCGGCGCATCGAATGGCGGCGACAGCTCTCAGCCCGAGGACGTTGAGTTCGAAGAGGTGAAGTAATACGCGAAGTGTTCGGGGCACTTCAGCCGCAAGGCTTTCCTATAAATTCCCAGGGGTGCGATCCGGTTTTCCGGGTCGCACCTTTTTTTGCCTATCCCCGTTCCGCCCGCCACATGCCGTAGAGGATCAGTGCCGCGCCTGCCAGTGCCGCGGGGGTGATGCGCTCGCCGATGCAGGCCGCCGCCGTGATGATCGTCACCAACGGGTTGAAATAGATGTAGTTGGTCGTGCGCACGGCTCCCAGTCTGTGCATCGCGGCGTTCCACAGGACATAGCAGAGCATCGAGGCTACGATCCCCAGGAACAGCAGGTTGCCCCACACGGCGGGGCGGGCCAACACCTCTGAAGTGATCGAAAAAGGCTGGAAAACGAATACCGGCAGGATGGTCAGCAGCCCGTAAAAGAATACCTTGCGGGTGATGAAGACGGCAGGGTAGCGGCCGCCGATGCGTTTGATGACCAGCGAATAGACCATCCACAGCAGCGCCGCCGACAATGCCAGCATGTCGCCTCGGGGAGAGAGCCGGAGCACGAAGCGTCCGTTGAGGACGACCAGCACCATGCCTGCGAACGCCAGCGCAGAACCCACGGCCTGCCGCCGCGTCATCCGTTCGCCGCGGTAGAGCAGGCTCAGCAGTACGGCCGTCCATACGGGCGCCGTGCAGACGATCAGCGAGACGTTCGACGCCGGGGCGTATTCCAGCGCCATGTTTTCGGTCAGGAAATAGAGCGAGCCGCCCGTGATTCCGGCCACCGAGAGCGTCAGCTCGTCGCGCCATCCCGATGCCCACAACCGCCTGCCGGACAGGGGCCAGATGCAGATGTAGGCCATGGCGAACCGCAGCAGGAATATCTCCGCCGGGGTCAGCGAATTGGCGATGAGCACCTTCGTCGAAACGAACGTCGCTCCCCATACTGCCACGCTGAAGAGCGCCGCAAGGTGGTATTTGTACTCCGTATATTTTATCATACGGCTTCAAAATTACAGTTTTTTTATCTTCCCGACGCAAATCTTAATTCGTTATTTCCGATTTTCAATTCTTTTTTCCTATCTTTGCGTGCTATTATGCGTAATGACAATAATTACAACAGATAATAACAAAATTTTTCAACTCAAATGCAAAGTAAAGGTGCTATTAAATTACTCGCAGTCCTTTTGGCGCTTGCGTGTGTTTACCAGCTCTCCTTCACGTTCAAGACGCGGAGCGTAGAGAAGAAGGCGTCGGAGTACGCCGCGCAGTTCCCCCTCGACCAGCAGGGCGAGGCCGAACAGCATTACCTCGATTCGGTTCAGAATCTGGGTGTTTATAACCTCGGGTTCAAGAAGTTCACCTACAAGGAGTGCAAGGAGAAGGAACTGAACCTGGGTCTCGACCTCAAGGGCGGTATGAACGTCATGCTGGAGGTGCAGGTCGAGGATGTCGTCAAGGCGCTCGCCGGCGACAGCCAGCACGATCCCGCCTTCGTCGGCGCCATCGCCGAGGCCAACGCGGCCCTGAAGGACGGCACCTCGAAAGACTATATTTCCGACTTCGTGAAGGCCTACCAGCGCCTTTCGAACGGCGGTTCGCTGGCTGCGATCTTCGTCAGCCCCGACCGCAAGGACATCACGCTCGAAAGCTCCGATGCCGACGTCGAGAAAATCCTCAAGAAGGAAACCGATGCCGCCATCGCCGCTTCGTTCAACGTCCTGCGCAGCCGTATCGACCATTTCGGCGTTACGCAGCCCAACATCATGCGTCTGCCCAACTCGCACCGCATCCTGGTCGAGCTGCCGGGCGTGAAGGAGCCGCAGCGTGTGCGCGACCTGTTGCAGGGTACCGCGTCGCTCGAATTCTGGCTGACCTACGATGCCCGCGAGGTGCTTCCCGCACTGGCAGCCGCCGATAAGCTCGTCAAGGCCGAGCTGGCCGAGCTCCCCGCCGCCACGCAGCCCGAGACCGCTTCGGCCGAAGCCGAGGCCGTCGGTGAGCAGACCGCTTCCGGCGACGCCGCAGGCCTGATCGCCGAGATCGGCGCCGATTCCGTTGCCGCTGCCGGGCAGGTGGACGCAGGCCGCTACGACCGTACGCAGAACCCGCTGCTGGCCGTGCTCGACCCTAGTTATGCGGGTGGGGCCGCCATCGGTGCCGCCTATAAGGCCGACATGGCTGCCGTCAACGAATACCTGGCGAACCCTGCGGTGCGCGAGCTCTTCCCGGCCGACATCGACTTCAAGTGGGGTGTCAAGGGCGACGATAAGATCGACGGCCGCTACTACCTTTATGCCATCAAGGTTTCCACGCCCGACGGCAAGGCTCCGCTGGACGGGTCGGTCGTGACGAGCGCCACGGAGCAGTACGCCCAGCGCGGCGCTACGGCCGAGGTGTCGATGACCATGAACGGCGAGGGTACGCAGGAGTGGGCGCGTCTGACGGGCGAGAACATCGGCAAATGCATCGCCATCGTCCTCGACGGGTACGTATATTCCGCACCCCGCGTGAACACCAAGATCGACAAGGGTTCCTCGCAGATCACGGGCGACTTCACGATTCAGGAGGCGAAAGACCTTGCCAACGTACTCAACTCGGGTAAGGTTCCCGCTCCGGCCAAGATCATCCAAGATACCGTCGTGGGCCCCTCGCTGGGTCAGGAGTCGATCAACGCGGGTATGCTTTCGTTCGTGATCGCCTTCATCCTCGTGCTGCTCTACATGGGCCTGTTCTACAAGACCGCAGGCTGGATGTCCGACGTCGCCCTGCTGACCAACGTCTTCCTGCTGATGGGCGTCTTGGTGTCGTTCGGCGCCGTGCTGACGCTGCCGGGTATCGCGGGTATCGTCCTGACGATGGGTATGGCCGTCGATGCCAACGTCATCATCTACGAACGTATCAAGGAGGAGCTGCGCGGCGGCAAGGGGCTCTCGCTGGCCATCAAAGACGGTTTCTCGAAAGCCTACTCGGCCATCATCGACGGTAACCTGACGACCATCATCACCGGTATCGTGCTCTTCATCTTCGGTAACGGCCCCGTACAGGGCTTCGCCACGACCCTTATCATCGGTATCATCACTTCGTTCTTCAGCGCCGTGTTCATTACGCGCCTGCTGATCGAGTGGATCGTCGCCAGGTGGGGACATATCTCCTTCTCGCGCAAGTGGTCGGAGAACTTCCTGAACAACACGCATTTCGATTTCATCCGCGTGCGCAAGGTGGGTTATACGATCGCCGTGGTGCTGATCGCCCTTTCGTGCATCTCGTTCGTGGCCCGCGGCCTGAACCTCGGTGCCGAGTTCACCGGCGGCCGTGCCTATGTGATCCGCTTCGACAAGGCCGTTTCGGCCGAGGAGGTGCGCCAGAACCTGGGCGAGGCGTTCTCGCAGCACGCCGGTGCCGACGCTTCGGCGATCAGCTTCGAGGTGAAGCAGTACGGCAACGAGAACCAGATGCGCATCGTGACGCAGTACCGCTACGACGACACGTCGGACGAGGCTACCGCCGAAGTGGAGCAGATCATCTTCGACGCCCTGAAGCCGCTCTATTCGTACGACATCTCCTTCGAGCAGTTCCGTAATACCCAGACCGACGTCAACGGTATCCTCACTGCCGACAAGATCGGCCCTTCGATCGCCAAGGACATGACCTGGAACGCCATCTACTCGGTGTTGTTCTCGCTCATCGCCATCGGCCTCTACATCACGTTCCGCTTCAAGCGCTGGCAGTGGGCATCGGGCGCCACGCTCGCACTGGCCGTCAACGCGCTGTTCATCATCGGCCTCTTCTCGATGCTCTACGGTTTCGTGCCCTTCAACCTGGAGGTGAACCAGGCGTTCATCGCCGCGATCCTTACGATCATCGGCTATGCCATCAACGATACGGTGGTCGTCTTCGATCGTATCCGCGAGTACCTGGGCCTCTATCCCAAGCGCAACCTCAAGGATAACGTGAACAACGCCATCAACTCGACGCTGTCGCGTACGATCAACACCTCGGGTACGACGCTCGTGACGCTGCTCGCCATCTTCTTCTTCGGCGGCGAGACCATCCGCGGCTTCATCTTCGCCCTGACGGTCGGCGTCATCGTGGGTACTGTGGCTACGATTTTCATCGCTACGCCGGTCGCTTACGACCTGATGGCCAAGCGTGCCAAGATCGACAAGGAGTAATACACCTATTTCTTATACGTAAATAAAATGGATTGCACGGTTGGTGCAGTCCATTTTATTTTTAACTTTGCGTCATGGAACTCCAACGTGCAATAGATAGTTTGCTGAAGTGGATGCACCGCTATGTCTCGCCGGTCTTTTTGGCGCTGCTCATGGCGTCGTTCATCCTGTGGTATATCGCCAAACTGAGTTATATCTACACCACCGAACAGAAGGTGCGTGTGGATGTCGACGGGCAGGTTTTCGATGTGACGTGTACCGTCGAGGGGGTCGGTACCAACCTGTTCGGTTACCAGGTCTACATGAACAAGACGCTGCGCATCCCGCTCTCGGCGCTCAAGTACAAGCGCTCGCGCGAGGAGGGGCACGAGGGGCGGATCATCATCGATCCGCAGTCGTTGCAGAATGCGATTTCCGTGAAATTCAGCGATATTAAGATAACCTCTATCGACGCGGTTCCCGAGATAGATTTTCCCGACGGACAGGAATGATGAAAGTAGGAGTTACGGGCGGCATCGGCAGCGGCAAGAGCACTGTCTGCCGCCTTTTTGCACAGAAGGGCATTGCGGTTTACGATTCGGACGCTGCGGCCAAAAGGCTGATGCAGGAGGATGGGGCGCTGCGGCGGCAGCTTGCCGGTCGCTTCGGCGAGGGGACTTTCCGCGACGGGCAGCTCGACCGGGCTTACCTCGCGGGCATCGTCTTTGCCGACCCGCAGGCGCTGGCTGACCTCAATGCATTGGTGCATCCGGTCGTTATGCGTGATTTCGATGCCTGGGCGGCGCGGCAGGAGGGTAGCTACGTGATCCTCGAAAGCGCCATCCTGTTCGAAGCCGGGCTCGAGGGCAGTGTCGACAAGACGGTCGCCGTCCTCGCGCCGCGCGAACTGCGCATCGAGCGCACCTGCCGCCGCGACGGGTGCGGGGCCGACCAGGTCGTGCGCCGCATCGCCGCTCAGCTCGACGATGATGCGCTGAGCGCCCGCGCAGACTATGTGGTGGTCAATATCTTCGAGGAAGACCTCGAACCCGCAGTTGTTAAACTCGACCGGATTTTCAGCCATGGCAGCAAATAACCCCTTGTTCGATTTCTCACAGCCCCGGGTGATGGCGATCCTGAACGTCACCCCCGACTCGTTTTTCGCCGGCAGCCGTATGCCCGATGCGCCGCATGTCGAGCGCCGCGTGCGCGAGGCCGTAGCCGAAGGGGCGTCGATCATCGACGTCGGCGGCTACTCGTCGCGTCCCGGGGCGGACGAAGTATCCCCCGGGGAGGAGTGGCGGCGCGTGGAGCTGGGCGTGGAGGCCGTGCGGCGGCTGGCTCCCGGCATGGCCGTTTCGGTCGATACGTTCCGCAGCGAGGTCGCTGCCCGGGCGATCGAAAGGTTCGGCCCCCTGATCATCAACGACATTTCTGCCGGGGAACTCGATCCCGCCATGCCTGCCGTCGCTGCGAAATACGGGGTGCCCTACATCGCCATGCACATGAAGGGCGACCCTAAGACCATGCAGTCGCTCACGGACTACAAACGCGACATCACGGCCGAGGTCGTCGCCTATTTCGAGGCCAGGGTTGCCGCGCTGCTCGCCGCCGGGATCGCACGCGAGCATCTCGTCCTCGATCCCGGTTTCGGCTTCGCCAAGACCACGGAACAGAATTACGAACTGCTCGCCGGGCTTCACCGCCTCTGTGCGCTGGGCTATCCCGTACTGGCGGGGCTCTCGCGCAAGTCGATGATCTACCGTGTGCTCGGCGTCACCCCTGCCCAGTCCCTTGCGGGTACCGTAGCCCTGGGGTGGGAGTGCCTGCGCCAGGGCGCCGCGATCCTGCGCGTCCACGACGTGCGGGAAGCCGTCGATACGGTGAGGATCTTCAACGCATACGTACAAAACAGCGGAGAGATATGCCAAATGAAAAAATAACGGGGAATCCGGCGGAGAAGCCTGCGGAAAAGGTGTCGGAAAACGGGGCGGAAAAACCTGCCGGGCGTCGTGACGGACGACGGGGAAGGCCGCAGGGCGGACAGCAAAACCGATCGCAGCAGGGCGCACAGCGGGACAAGCAGCATGATAGCCCGCAGAACAAGCCGCAGGCCGAAACGCAAAGCGGGCCGGGCAGGCAGTCCGAGGTGCGGGAGTGTCCGGGCGGCGAGCACCGCGGCGCAAGGCAATCCGCGTCCCGGGGCGGACGATCCGGTGAACGCCAAAACCTCCGCACGGCAGACAGCCGTAGCGGGAATTACGGCCGCTCCGGGAGTTCCCGTCCGGCGGACGGGACGGCGGTCGGGAAGCCCGCTTTCAACTGGACATGGCGCGACTATGCGCTGCAACTCTCGGTGGTCATCATCGGCATCGTCGTTACGTTCGCCGGCTCGGGGCTGATCGAACGCTGGCGCGTGGCGCGCGAAGTGCGTGCGACGATGCTGCTGGTACATGCCGAACTGGAAACCAACCGCGCGGATTTCATGCAGGTCTGGGACTATCAGCAATGGGAAATGCGCGCCTGCAAGTTCTTGACGGACAACCGCCGTGACCTGAAACGGATACCGTCCGATACGCTGGCCTCTTTCGATCCGGTTTACGGGCGGATCCATTTCTTCCATCCGCGCAGGGATGCTTTCGAGGTGCTGAAGAATTCCGGCCTGATGTCTTCGGTGCCCGACAAGGACTTCCTGCTGGCCGTCACGCAGGGATACGCCGTGCTGGCCGATTTGGAGGAGAATATCTCGATGTACTACCAGTTAAAACTCACTGCCCAGAACGACATGTCCAAGGACTTCAGCGAGAAACAGCGGGAGCGTTTCTATACCGGGGACATGTACGAGCGGTGGGAATGTATTTTCTCGGTGCCGTGTTTTGCCGAATTCATGCTGACAGCGCCCTATTATTTTCCGGAGGGATATATCGAAGGATTGTTGGCGGACGTCGATCGGTCGATACGGGCGATCGAAGCGAAATACAAACTGGATAAAAAACCGACCGATGATTAAAGTTACCGATATACACAAGCGCTTCGGCGACCTCGAAGTGCTGAAAGGCGTTTCGCTCGACGTCGCCCGGGGCGAGGTCGTTTCGATCGTCGGTGCCAGCGGCGCCGGCAAGACCACGCTGTTGCAGATCGTGGGTACGCTTTCGCGGCCCGACGGCGGACGGGTCGAAATCGACGGGCAGGATGTTTTTTCGCTGGGCGATAAGACGTTGTCCCGATTCCGCAACGGACGCATCGGTTTCGTGTTCCAGTTCCACCACCTGCTGCCCGAGTTCACGGCCTTCGAGAACGTCTGCATCCCGGGGCTGATCGGCAAGCACCCCCGTGCGGAGGTCGAACGCCGCGCCGCGGAGCTGCTGGAAATGATGGGTCTCGCCGGGCGCCGCGACCATAAGCCCGGCCAGCTTTCCGGCGGCGAGCAGCAGCGCGTGGCCATCGCCCGGGCCCTGATCAATTCCCCCGCCGTGCTGCTGGCCGACGAACCCTCGGGCAACCTCGATTCGCACAACCGCGACGAGATACACCGTCTTTTTTTCGAGTTGCGCGACCGGCTGGGGCAGACCATCGTGATCGTGACCCACGACGAACACCTCGCCGCCATGGCCGACCGCCGCATCACGATGTCCGACGGCCGGATTCTGTAAGGCTGCGTCCGGTGGGCGGTTCGCGTTGCCGTACGGGTTCCCCGGGTGCCCTGCCGTCTGATATCGCTTCCGGTATCCGGCGGCTTTCCCGGCGTGGCGGGGCTGCTTCGGGCTGTTCCCGAAGCCGTCCGGGGTTGCGGATCATTGCATAAATACAGTTGTATTATGGATACAGAACTCAGGGAGCTGCTCGAACGGCTCCACGACAAATACAACCGTCCCGAGTTTATCGAGTGCGACCCCATCTCGGTGCCGCACCGCTATGCGGGGCGTACCGACCGGGAGATCGCGGGATTTTTCGCCGCCACGATCGCCTGGGGCAACCGCAAGGCGATCGTGGCGAACGGCCACCGGATGATGCGCTGCATGGACGACGCTCCGGCGGATTTCGTGCGCAACGCCTCGGAGAAGGAGCTGGCATCGCTTTCGTCCTATGCCCACCGCACGTTCAACGGCGGCGACCTGCGTGACTTCGTGCTGGCACTGCGTCGTATGGAGGAGCTTCACGGCGGCATCGGTAGTTTCTTCGAGACCCGTTACGAGGCGACGCGGAGCATCCCGGCGGTCTTTGCCGAATTCCGGCGCGAGTTTTTCAGCTGCGGCCATGCCCCGCGTTGCGAAAAACATCTTTCGTCCATCGAGAAGGGCGCCGCCTGCAAACGGCTCTGCATGTACCTGCGCTGGATGGTGCGCAGCGACGGGCGTGGCGTGGATTTCGGCGAGTGGACGCGCATCCCGATGTCGGCGCTCTATATCCCGCTCGACGTCCATACAGGCAATATGTCCCGTGCGCTGGGGCTGCTCACACGCCGCCAGAACGACTGGCGTGCCGTCGAGCAGACCACCGCTTCGCTCCGCATGTTCGATCCCGCCGACCCTGTGCGTTACGATTTCTCGCTCTTCGGGGCGGGTATCGACGGTTACCTCAAAGCATAGAGACGATGTTCCGCTTCAAACAATTCGCCATACGCCAGGATCGCTGCCCGATGAAGGTCGGGACGGACGGCGTGCTGCTGGGTGCCTGGGTCTCGGTGCGTCCGTCGGACAGGCGCATCCTCGATATAGGTAGCGGTACAGGGCTTATTGCACTGATGATGGCACAACGTGTCCCCGGGGCCCGGATCACGGGTGTCGACGTGGAAGACATTTCGCAGGCGCGCGAGAATGCCGATGCCTCGCCGTGGGGCGGCAGGGTAGCGTTCGTGCAGTGCCCCGTACAAGAGTTCGCCCCGCAGGGAAAGTTCGACCTGGTCGTCTCCAACCCGCCGTTCTTTGTCGATTCGCTCACCTGTCCCGATGCGGGGCGTACCACGGCCCGCCATGCCGTACGGCTGCCCTTCGGCGATCTGCGCGACGCCGTCGTGCGTCTGCTCTCCGACGAGGGGCGCTTCGCCGTGGTCTTGCCTGCGGACGAGGCCGCCCGTTTCATCGGCATCTGCCGGGACGTGTTGCTTCCGGTGCGTCGTACCGACGTGCGCACGACGCCCCGCCACGCAGCCAAACGGGTGCTGCTCGAATTCGTCCATACGTCTTCCGCCCCGGCTCCCGATCGCACCGAGCTGGTTATCGGCACGGGTGTGCACGAGCAGTATACCCCCGAATACCGTGCCCTGACGCGCGATTTTTACCTGAAATTTTGATAGCACGACAAAATAAGTTACATTTGCGTTAGCGATTAAAAAATTCGAACCCATGAAACTCAGACTTCTGGCGCTCGCCCTCGTCGTATGCGGCGGCGCCGCGGCGCAAAACCCATACATAGCCCTGCAAGGGGCCGACGAAACATCCGGCGGCATCGTCGTGTCGCAGCCCCGCACGGTGCTGGCCGTTGACGTCACGGCCGAGCGCGACGTGACCCTCAGCGGCCCCTATGCGCGCTATGCGCAGAAATTCCTCGGCGTCCGCGCCCCGCTGACCGACAAGATGTCATGGGCTGTTACCGGGGCTTCGGTCGCCCTGCTCGACCCCAAGGCGTGCCTCGATGCGCCCGCCCCGGCCCAACCTTCGCGCACGGTGATGTCCCATGCCACGTCCGAGGACGAATTTTCGCGCCTCCAGGCCGACAAGAACGACATGGCGGTGCTGGCGTTGGAAGACGCCGCCCGAGAAGCCGCCAACACGATCTTTTCGCTTCGCAGGCACCGTATCGAGCTCATCACGGGCGAAGCGGGCGAAAATGTCTTCGGCGAGGGGCTGAAAGCCGCCCTGGCCGAGATCGAACGCCTCGAACAGAGCTATCTGGAGCTCTTCCTGGGCAAGCGTGTCGTCACCACCGAGACCCGCCGCTATGTGGTCTATCCGCAATCCGACAAGAAGCAGTATATCGTCTGCCGTTTCAGCGCCGCCGCAGGGCTGCTCCCCGAGAGCGACCTTTCGGGTGACATGGTGCTGTTGCAGATCGAACCCTCAGGCAATACGGCTACCGCCGTCGAGGCTTCGGCCAAGGAGTCCAATACCGTGACCTGTCGCGTGGCCGACCCGTCGGTCTGCACGGTCATCGCCGGCGGCCGCGAGTATGCCCGCGCGGTGCTTCCGCTGTTCGAGTTCGGCCGCACGATCAACGTCGCGCTTCCCCGCCGCAAATAGCTTTTACCGATGGATTACACGTCGCGTATGGTGGCGCTGCTCAGGGAGTTGCGCCGCGAGCGTAACGGTGCCGTAGCCGATTCGATGCGCTATTACGGCACGCCTTACGGACTGAATTACGGGGTGAGCCTGCCCACATTGCGCCGGATAGCGCGTGCGGAGGCGCCCGACCACGGTTTCGCCCGTTACCTCTACCGGCAGGATGTCCGCGAACTGCGCCTTGCGGCGCTGCATATTGCATGTCCGGCGTGCTTTACGCCGGAGGAGTTCCCCGCATGGGCCGCAGGCATCGTCAATTCCGAAATCGCCGAGGAGGCCGCTTTTGCCCTGCTGAGCCGAGCCGAGGCGTTCCCCGCGCTGTTCTCGGCGTGGATCGCCTCGCCCGATGCGTTGTTGCAGTATGCTGCCCTGCTCGCCGCCGCGCGCAGTCCCCGCCTTACTGCCTCATGGGTTGCTCCGGCCGTCGAAGCCGTGCACCGCAATGCAACGGCTGAGGCGACGGTCGAAACGCCGGCCGAAGCGACGACCGAGGCGACCGCCGCCGCAATTTCTGCCGCTGCGGATACCTCTGTTGCACCGGGTGCCTTTGTCTTTGATACGTCTGTTACGGAGGCCTCTTCTCCGGAAGTTACCACGCCTGCTTTCGGCGATTCTTCCGTTGGCGACACCCCTTCCGCTGCAATTGCCTCAGCCGCCCCAGGCGCTTCTCCGGCCGCAGACCCGCATGTCGCCTCCCCGTGTGCTGCCGGGCAGCAGGTTTCCTCCCGGCCTCTGGCGCAGCATCCCGTCCCCGCCGCCCGCCTTACGGCTCAGGGTGCGGTGGCGCTGCTCGCGGCCGTCGCGGCGCAAAACGAGGAGAACCGGCAGGCGGTACTCCGCGCAGCCGGTTCTCTGGGTAAGCTCCCTGCCGAAGACTACGTCCACGAGGAGCTCGCCTGGCGTCTGGAGGCATAGGCCTCCCTTTCATGCATTGTTTGTTTCGCGCGGGAGTTCATCGCTGTGCCACTTGTTCGCGCTTTTCCAGCTCCCGCAGCACGTTTACCAGATGGTCGTAACCCACGCGGCCGCTCTCGCGCCACAGCACTTCGCCGCGGCGGAAGAACATGAGCGTCGGCACCGACATGATGTTGTAGCGGTGCACTGCGTCCAGCATTCCGCGGTCGTCGATATCCACCTTGTATACATCCACGCGGCCGTTCATCTCCCGCTGGAACTTGTCGATGGCGGGGTGCATCATCTGGCATGGCCCGCACCATGTGGCGAAAAAGTCCACGAACGTCAGCGCGTCCCGCCAGATGATCTTGTCAAAATCCGTTGTTGTCATTCTGTCTTCCCTTTTTAGTTCATCTCCGCCCATGTGACCCCGGCGTAGGCTTTGTCCGCCAACTCCTTTTCCGCATAGCTGATCGTGCGGCGCAGCCCTTCTGCGAGCGGTGTCCGGGGCACCCAGCCCAGCTCCCTGCGTGCTGCCGAGATGTCGGGTGCACGCCGCCTTGCGTCGTCGGCCCGTGCCGCCGTGTGTACGATCCGCGAGCGGCTCCCGGTCAGCGCGACGATCTTCTCTGCCAGCGCCCGGATGGAGATTTCATGGTTGCTGCCCAGGTTCACCGTGCGTACCGCCCCGGCCGACGGCGGTGTTTCCATCAGCCTGACGAGCCCCTCCACGAGGTCTTCGACCCAGCAGAACGTGCGTAGCTGCTCCCCGCTGCCGTTGACGACGATGTCGCGGTTCTGCAAGGCCGCCACGACCATCTTTATCACCACGCGCTGATCCATCGGGTCGGCGCCGCTGCCGTAGGTGTTGAATATGCGGGCAATGCGTGCGTCGACGTCGTATTCACTGTTGTATGCCCTGTGCAGCGCTTCGGCGGCGCGCTTGCCTTCGTAGAGGATGTAGTGTGTCGAACAGAAGTTACCCGGCTCGCTTGCCGGATCGCGGTGCCCGATGCCGTAGATGTTTCCCGCCGAGGCGAAGACCACCCGCGCATGTTCGCTACGGGCTGTCTCGAGCGTGTTTATGGCACCCAGCACGCTCACGCGGAGCGTCTCCACCGGGAGCGCCTTGTTGTAGCGTACGCGCGACGGCGACGCGAGGTTGTATATCTCGTCGCAGCGGATGCTGAAGCCGTTGATGATGTTGTGGTGTACATACCGGAACAGGGGATGCTGTAACACGCCCCGCAGCAGGGGCGAGTTGACCGCATCGCGGATATCGACACAGAAAACCTCGTGCCCTTCCTCCAGAAGGCGCAGGCAGAGGTGCGTGCCGATAAATCCCACCCCGCCGAGAACGACTATTCTTTTTTGCATCTCTTACTCCTTTTTACGGGTGTAAGAGCAAAATCTATTCCACAAAAAGGGCCCGTGGCAGTTGGTCTACGCTGTTTATCGTCACGACCTCGATCCCTTTGGGGCGTTTGGCGCCCTTGCCCAGATACCCCGATACGACGATGCGTTTGAATCCCAGGCGTGCGGCCTCGCTGATGCGCTGCTCGGTGCGGGGCGCCGGGCGCACTTCGCCCGATAGTCCGATCTCGCCCGCGCAGCAGACCCCCTCGGCGACGGGGCGGTCGTAGTACGACGAGATCACCGCCGCGACCACGGCCAGGTCTAATCCCGGGTCGGCGACCTTGAACCCGCCGGCGAAATTCAGGAAGACGTCCTTCTGGAACATCTTCATTCCTACGCGTTTTTCCAGCACGGCCAGCAGCATGTTCATGCGCTTGGTGTCGTAGCCCGTCGTCGAACGCTGGGGCGTACCGTATGCCGCGCCGCTCACCAGTGCCTGCACCTCGATCAGGTAGGGGCGCACGCCGTCGGCCGAAGCGCCCACGGCGATGCCGCTCAGCGGCTCCTCGTAGTGCGTCAGCAGGATCTCGGACGGGTTGTCCACGCTCCGCAGGCCGCTGTCCAGCATCTCGAACACCCCGATTTCGAACGTCGCGCCGAAACGGTTCTTTATGCCGCGCAGGATGCGGTAGATATTGTTGCTGTCGCCTTCGAATTGCAGGACGACGTCGACGATGTGTTCCAGGATCTTGGGCCCGGCGATGCTTCCGTCCTTGGTGATGTGGCCGATGATGAAGATCGACGTCCCGGTCGACTTGGCATACTTGAGCAGCGTCGCGGCGCATTCGCGTATCTGCGACACGCTTCCCGCCGACGAGTCCAGCAGGTCGGTATAGATGGTCTGTATCGAGTCGATCACCACCAGGTCGGGTCTGTGTTCGCCGATCTGCCTGACGATATTTTCGAGCAGCGTCTCGGGATAGATCAGGCATTCGTCGTTGCCGATTCCGATCCTCCCCGCGCGCATCTTGATCTGCTCGGCCGACTCCTCGCCCGAGACATAGAGCGTTTTCAGCCCGTTCGCCGCCAGTGCGATCTGCAGCGAGAGGGTCGACTTGCCGATGCCCGGCTCCCCGCCCACGAGGATCAGCGACCCCGGCACCATCCCGCCGCCCAGCACACGGTTCACTTCGCTGTTGCCCACGTCTATGCGGCGGTGTTCGCTTTCGCGGATGTCGCCTACGCGCTGGGGTTTCGCCGCGGGCAGCGGCCCTGCGGCATTGGCCGCCACGGAACCGCTTTCACGGGCTATGATCTCCTCCGTAAAGGTGTTCCACTCGCCGCACGAGGGGCAGCGCCCCAGCCATTTGGGAGCTTCGAACCCGCAATTCTTGCAGAAAAAGGCCTTTTTGACTTTTGCCATCGGTGTATTGTCGGTTTGTAAAGGGTCTTCGCAGCCCTTAGAAGGGGTGCGTCGTGTATTCCAGCCTTTCGACCTTCGTGATGCCGGCCGTGGGGTAGAGCGCCTGGTATTTGGCCGTGAGGTCTACGGTCAGCAGCGTGAGGCTCTTGCCCTCCTCCGAATAGTAGGAAACCGCATAGGTGTAGTCGGCGTCCTCGTAGAAGAACCGCAGCTGGTCGGGTTTGTCGGGTTCCTTGTTGAACGACCCGGTGATCGGCGCGGCGTCCGGCGCGGGTGTGATGTAGAGCCATCCGCTGTTGTGGTAGAGGAATTCGAGCACGTAACCGCCCCCGGCCTGTACCGGGGCTTCGGCCAGCACGTCCGCGCGTATGGCCTCGATTACCGGGTCGGGTTCAGGTTCAGGTTCAGGGTCAGGGTCAGGGTCGGGTTCCGGCTCCGGTTCGGGCTCGTCTTCGGCCGTTGCCGTTGCTGCTGCGCCGAGCGTGACGGTGGCTTCGACCCGGCTCACCGGATAGCTTGTCGTGTAGTACGGTTCCGATTTCTCCCCGCAGGCCGCGAGTGCCGCCGCGAGGATCAGTATGGCTATGTATCTTATGGCTTTCATCCTTCCGGTATTTGTCAAAGTCCCAGTTCCTGATCTATCAGCACGACCAGCATGCGCCCTGCGGGCCAGCACCGCATCATCTCCATACGCGTGTTGCACACGCGGTCGGGCGAGTTGCAGTCCGAGCATACGCCCGTCCGGGCGCACGGCGTGCGGAACCCCGGGTGCCGTGCGACGTTTTGCGGTGCGGCGATCGTGCGGATGCGCTCCTCGGCCTGGGCACGGTCGGCGACGATCTTGTTGCGTCCGGCCACGATGACCACCTTGCGGGGCCCGAACGCCACCGGGGCGATGCGGTTGCCCACCTTGTCGAGCCAGTGGAGCGAGCCTTCCATGCTGATGGCGTTGACCCCCGTGATGAAGAGGTCGGACATCAGCGCCTGCCGGCGTATCTCCAACCGTTCGGGATAGCTCATCGCGGGGTCGAACCCGTCGAGCAGCTTCCAGCGTCCGTCGCCGCGCAGCCACCCGACGATGCCCGTGGCGTGCATCGTTTCCGAGTCGCCGAACGATACTATTTCCGGCCGTTCCCGCTCCGCGATGGCTTTCAGCACCGCGAACGCCTCGGTGATGTCCTTCACCGTTTCAACCTCAAAATGGTGTCGCCGTAATGCTTCGGCGCAGTTTGCCAGTTTCATCTGTTTCGAATTGTCCGCCCCCGAGGAATCCCTCAGGGCTATAATTAAGGTACGAAATTATAAGGTAAATCGCCGCCCCGAGTGCCAGGATTACCACGATCCATCCGATGATCCGTTTTCTGCGCCGTTCCCGGCGGGTCTCTTCCCGGATCTCGGCTTTGACGCGTTCGACCGTTTCGGGCGGGAGTTCTTCCCGACGCGTCGGATGACCGGCCCTGTCCCTGCCCAGCAGGTCGAGCATCTTCTCTTTCTTGCTGCGGGGCTGCCGTTTGCGGCGGTTGGCCGCGAGCCGTTGGATCATGTCCTGTACATGCCCCAGCAACATATGCCTACTTGATAAAGAACCTGTATATGTCGTTCCCGTTGGCGTACAGCAGCAGGAACAGGATGATGACCAGCCCGACGTACTGCGCGCCTTCTAGCACCTTGTCGCTCACCTTGCGTCCCGTGACCATCTCCCAGAACGTGAAGATCGCATGCCCGCCGTCCAGGCCCGGTATGGGCAGGATGTTCATCACCGCGAGGATGATCGATAGGAACGCCGTCTTCAACCAGAAATCCTCCCAGTTCCAGTCCCCGGGGAAAATACTGCCGATGGCGATGAACCCGCCCAGCTCCTCGTACATCTTGGTCTTGGGCTGCACGATCATCTTCAACTGTTCCCAGTAGGACGAAATGACTTTCCCGGCCTTTTCGATGCCTGCCGGGATCGACTGCCAGAAGGTGTACTCCTGTGTGCGCAGCGTATAGGGATTGCGTGCTATCACGCCCAGCTTGCCCTCGTCGGACACCGGGACGGCGATCTGCAGCAGCATGTCGCCTTCGCGCTTCACCGTCAGGGTCACCTCCCCGCCCGCCCGGGTCTTCAGATATTGCTGGTAGCCGGAGTATTCCAGCCCCCGTGCGTCGTCGATGGCCACGATCTCGTCGCCGCGCCTGAGCGCCGCCGCCGATTCGTACACCGCGCTGTCGATCAGGAACGGCACACGCAGCGTAAAGAGGTCTTCGTAACCTTTGGCCTGGCGCATCTCGATCAGCTCGTCCAGCGGCAACGTCAGCTCCACGTGCTTCCCGCCGCGCTCGACGACGACCTTCCGCTCGCCTTCGGTGATGAGCAGCGAATTGAGTATCTTGTTGATGTCGCCGACCGGTTCGCCGTCGATGGTCACGAACTTGTCACCGTCCTCGAAGCCGAGTTTGTGCCCCGCCTCGTTGAAGTTGTAACCCCATTTGGCGTCCTCGTTCGAGAAGTAGTTGTCGCCCCACGTGTAGCAGACGCCGCAGTAGATGACGATCGCCAGCAGGACGTTCATCACCACGCCCGCGATCATCACCAGAAAACGCTGCCATGCGGGTTTGGTGCGGAATTCGTCGGGCTTGGGGGGCTGTTTCATCTGCTCCTTGTCCATCGACTCGTCGATCATGCCGGCGATCTTGCAGTATCCGCCCAGCGGCAGCCAGCCCAGCCCGTACTCGGTGTCGCCGCGCTTGAACTTGAAGATCGAAAACCACGGGTCGAAGAAGATATAGAACTTGTCGACGCGGATCCTGAAAACCCGCGCCATGAGGAAGTGCCCCAATTCGTGGATGCCCACCAGGATGGTGAAGCAGAGGAAAAACTGAATGATCTTGATGATTATATCCATGTCTGTCTTTTGGTTACAACGCTAAGTATTCCGCGGCCAGCCGCCGGGCCTCGTCGTTCGCTTCGGCGTAGTCCCCGAGGGTGGGGGCGGCGGCGAACGAGGCGCGCCCCAGGGCGTACTCGATGGCACGCACGATATCCAGCCATGCGCACTTGCGGCCGAGGAACGCCGCGACGGCCACCTCGTTGGCGCCGTTCATCGTGCAGGCCGCCGTGCCGCGGCGGCGCAGGCACTCGCAGGCGATCTCCAGCGCCGGGTATTTCGCCCGGTCGACCCCGGCGAATGTCAGCTGCGGGTGCGCCATGAAATCGAACCGCTCGCCGGGGCGGGTCGCCCGCCGGGGGTACATCAGCGCGAAACTGATCGGCATACGCATGTCGGGCGTGCCCAGCTGCGCCTTGATCGCCCCGTCCTCGAACTCCACCATCGAGTGTACGATCGACTGCGGGTGCAGCAGCACCGTTATTTTCTCCACCGGGGTGCCGAACAGCCAGTGTGCCTCGATCACCTCGAAGCCTTTGTTCACCAGCGTCGACGAGTCTATCGTGATCTTTGCGCCCATCTCCCACTGGGGGTGGCGCAGCGCCTGTTCCACGGTCACGTCGGCCAGTTTTTCGCACGGCAGGTCGCGGAATGCGCCGCCGCTGCACGTGATGATGAGCCGCCGTATGGGCGACTGCTCGCCCACCAGGCACTGGAAGATGGCCGAATGTTCCGAGTCGATCGGCAGGATCGGGGCACGCTTTTCGGCCGCCAGCCGCATTACGTATTCGCCGCCCACCACGAGCGACTCCTTGTTGGCCAGCGCCAGTTTCTTTCCGGCGCCGAGCGCCGCCACCGTCGGCGCCAGCCCGGCGTAGCCTACCAGCGCGTTGACCACCACGTCCGTATCGCCGCCCGCCGCGACCTGGGCCACGGCATCCTCTCCGGCGTACACCTTCACGTCGGTGCCGGCCAGCGCATCGCGCAGCTGCCCGTAATAGCGTTCGTCGGCGATGACTGCCGTGTCCGCGTCGAATTCCCGTGCCTGTGCCGCGAGCCGCTGCCAGTTGCGGTTGGCCGTCAGCACGCGCACTTCGAACAGGGAGGGGGTCTCACGCACGATGTCGAGCGTCTGCACGCCGATCGAGCCCGTCGAACCCAGTATTGCAAGTCGTTGTTTCATGCCTGTGCGTCAGAATACGATGTACCCTTCGGGGTCTACGGGCTTGCCGTTGTTCCAGAGTTCGAATTCGAAAAGCCGCACCTCGCCCTCTTCCGCCTCGGCGTTGTAGCCCACCATCTCGCCCGCGCGGATGGTCTGCCCCGTGGTGACGAGCGACTGCGAAAGCCCCTTGTAGACCGAGAGGAGGTTGTTCGCATGCTGCAACTCGACCATGTAGCCTGTCTCGGGCGTCCAGAGGCTCAGCACCACCGTGCCGTTGTCGATGGCCGTGATGCGGTCGCTGGCCGCCGCCGCGATGCGTACCCCGAAATTGCCGTTGCGGATGTCGAAGCGGTCGGTGATGATCCCCTCCACGGGTTTGGCCAGCTCGATCGCCTCGCGTACCGAACGCCGCGACCCGCCGCTGCGGCCCGCGATGGCGTACGGGCCGTCGCCCTCCATCTGTGCCCGCAGGAGCGAGTCTTCGGGCGAGGGCATCACCAGCACCTTGCTGGTGCGGGTGCTGTCCGATGTGGCGAGCGTGCGCGCCACGGGAGTTTTGCCCTCCATGATCAGCGCGATATGCTGGTTGTAGGTGAGCATGTCGTTCATCATGCGCTCCATCGAGTCGAGCCGGATGATGTTCTGCACGAGGCTTTCGCGCGAACGGTCTGCCTCGGTGCGGTATCCCGGCAGGAATTCCAGGATCGGGGAGTAGGCCACCAGCGACAGGACGAGGATGAACAGCAGCAGCACGAACGACAGGAAGGCCGCGAAGATGCTGGCCGGCGAGAGGTGCATGTGCCACTCCTCGCTGTTGTCCGTGGCATTGAGCATGTTGAAACGGCGTTTGCGGAAAAGCCCGCGCCACCATGCCCGTATGGATTTGAAAAATCTCATCGGTTTATGACATTATGAATGCAAAGATAACCAAATTCATAGAAAACCTTTGCGGAACGCGCCGAATTTTTTAACTTTGTGATCGTTTAGAATCAACGCAAAAAACAGCTGAAAAGTATGGTAAAACCTACATTACTCGTCCTCGCCGCAGGTATGGGCTCCCGTTACGGTTCGCTCAAGCAGATGGACGGAGTCGGCCCTAACAACGAGGCCATCATAGATTATTCGGTCTACGACGCCATCCGCGCCGGTTTCGGCAAGGTCGTTTTCGTCATCCGCCACTCTTTCGAAAAGGAGTTCCGCGAGGTCTTCTCCGCGGAGCGTTTCGGCGGCCGCATCGCCGTGGAGTTCGTGTTCCAGGAGCTGGACTACCTGCCCGAAGGGGCTGCCGTTCCCGAAGGTCGCGTCAAGCCGTGGGGCACCAACCATGCCGTGATGATGGCGGCCGACGCCATCCGCGAACCCTTCGCCGTGATCAATGCCGACGACTTCTACGGTGCCGAAGCCTACAAGACCATCGGCGACTACCTTTCGCAGCTGGGTGAGAGCCGGAACCGCTACTGCATGGTCGCCTACGACCTCGACAAGACCCTTTCGGACAACGGTACCGTTTCGCGCGGCGTCTGCGGCGTGGATGCTGCGGGCAACCTCACCTCGATGGTCGAGCGCACGCAGATCGAGCGTATGCCCGACGGCAGGATCGTCTTCCACGACGGCGGCGCCGACGAAGTACTGGCCGGGGACACGCCGGTGTCGATGAACCTCTTTGGCTTCACCCCCGATTTCTTCACCTATTCCAGGGAGTATTTCAAGACGTGGCTCGCCCGCAACAAGGAGAACCTCAAGGCCGAGTTCTATATCCCGACGATGGTCAACAAACTCGTCGGCGAAGGCACGGCCTCGTTGCGTGTGCTCCGCTCGGCGGCGCAGTGGCACGGCGTCACCTACAAGGAGGACAAACCCGCGCTGGTGGCCTCGATCGAGAAGATGATCGCCGAGGGCAAATATCCCCGCAACCTCTGGGCATAATTGCCGGTTGCGGCATCGCATATGCAAAAGGGCGGATGTTTTCATCCGCCCTTTTGCATATTGCTTGTGCAGTGCCGTTTGGCAGCCGGCTTCGGAAAGCCTGATGTGCCTTCGGTTTGGCCGGCTCCCGCGGCGGCTCAGTCCAGGAAACCTTCCCTGACCAACTGCTCCCGGATGCGCGTCCAGTCCGCTACGGGGCGTTTCACACCGTCCACGAACCGGATCGGGCAGCCGAGGCTGCTGTCGTCGATGTAGAGGTCGGCGTGGACTTTCGGCGAGGATGTCCAGCGCTGCTGCGAGGGGTTCTCGTTCACGGCGTAGAGCGGGATTCCCCGCTCGCGGAACCACCGGATCGCGTCGTCGAGCAGCTTGCCGTGGCGCATCGTGTAAAGTATCAGGCGGCAACCGTTGTCCGTAAGTTCTTTCAGTACGGGAACCGCCCCGGCGTCGTCGCCGATTTCGGGATATGCGTGTGTCACGACCGTTCCGTCGAAATCGACGGCGATCAATGCATTGCGTATAGCCATTTATTCCTTGTTCCTAATTCTACGTCCGATTTTGCTGAAGAAAAGTTTCAGGCGCTTGCGGTAGCTGGTCTCCTTGTAATCGTCGTAACCATACCCGTAACCATACCCGTATCCGTACCCGTAACCATATCCGTACCCATAGCCGTAACCGTATCCGTGGCGGCGGGTGCGCGTGCCGTTGAGTACGACGCACATGTTGCGGAATTTCTTCTCGCGGTAAAGCCGTTCGATGTCGGGCAGCTGCCGGCGGTCGAGCACGCCTTCGCGCACGATATAGATACAGAGGTCAGCCAGCCGGTCGGTGATGACCGCGTCGGCGACCGACATGGCCGGGGTGCTGTCGATGAATACATAGTCGTAGCTCTCCCGCAGCTCTGCGATCAGTTTGTCCAGGCGATCCGAAAGCAGCATCTCCGTGGGGTTGGGCGGCTGGATGCCGGCGCAGATCACGTCGAGGTTCTTGTGTACGTCCATCGGCGTAATCAGTTCGCCGATGTCGGTGATCGTCCCGGCCAGGTAGCTCGTGATGCCTTTCTTGCTGTTGCTGCGGCCCAGCGTCGTGGAGAGCGCGTGGCGGCGCAGGTCGAGGTCGATCAGTACGACCCGCTTCCCGGCCGTGGCGAGCGTCATCGCCAGGTTCATCGCCACGAACGTCTTGCCCGCATGGGGGTCGGACGAAGTGAAGAGCACGCACTTGATCTCCTTGCCCGACGACACGTTCATGAAGGTCATGTTCGAACGCAGGATGCGGAAAGCCTCGGACAATGCGTCGCGGCCGGTTTCCCGGACGACGATGCCGCCCTTGTTCTCGCCTTCGAGGAAGGGAATGTCCCCCAGGAACGGGGCGCTGATGTTCTCTTCGATGTCCTTGCGGCCGCGGATGGTCGTGTCGAGCATGCCGATCAGGTAGATGATGCCGAAGGGGATCGCAAGGCCGGCCAGCAGGCTGATGCCCAGGATGATCATCGAACGGGGCGACACGGGCCTGGGGCTGCCGTATGCCTGGTCGATCGTACGCGAATTGCTTTCGGCGACGGCATAGTTGAGCTGCGTCTCCTCCTGTTTGTTGAGCAGGTAGAGGAACAGCTCCTCCTTGATCTTCTGCTGGCGCATGATGTCTAACAGGACTTTCTCCTGCGACGGCATGGTGGATATGCGGTGATTGGCCAGCGCCTCCTCCTTGCGCATGTTCGAAAGCTGTATTTCGAGCGTCGAGACGTGCGAGTTGAGCGAAGCGATGATCGAGCGGCGCACGGCAGCCAGCACGTTGTCCATGTCCTGGATCACGGGGTTGCGTTCCGAACTGTTTTCGAGCAGTTTCTGGCGGCGCAGGATGGCGTCGTTATATTCGGTGATCTGGGCGACGATCCCGTTGTTGGTCAGCGAGGCGACCATCGGGATCAGTTCCCCCGCATGCGTCGGGTTGTTGAGGTAGTCGCGGATGTAGTTGGCGACGCTGATCTGGTTTTCGATCGAAAGCCCTTCGACCTTGAATTTGCTGCTCTCGGTGATGGATCGGGTAGCCTCCGAGGTGATGTCGATCATCTGGTTGCTCTTCTTGATCCCCTCGATTTCGCTGTCCACGACGCCCAGTTCCCGTCCGATGGCCAGCATACGCTCCTTGATGAAGGCGTTGGTCACGACCGATACCTGCCGCTTGTCGGCGATGGCGTCCTCTTCGTACACGGCGATCAGCGTGTTGATCACGTCCTCGGCACGCTTGGGTACGGAACTGTTCATCGAGATGGTGACGATCGACGCCTGCTTGTTGGCCACGTCGCTCTTCACGGTGGCGCGGTAGGCGTTCGTCGTGACCATCGGCGAACTCTTGGTGACGGTGATGGGCCTGTCCACATAGGTCGAGTCCATGAACGGCGTCTTGTGTACGACCATCTGCCCCAGCGGTGTAGGGATCGTATCGCCGTACTGGCCGCGGATGACCCTGCGCTTCTCCTGCTTGGTGAGGTACTTGTCGTCGAAGTCCGCCAGTTTGATCCGGCCGTCCTCGAGCTCGGTCACCTCGAGCGAAAGGCGCTGGTTGTCGTCGTCGATGAAATCGACTTCGATGGGCGAGCGTCCGTAGAGGTCGAGCGTCCGCAGCCCGTCCCGTACGGAGTAGTTGACCGTCAGGTGGAGGCGCTTTACCACCTCGGACATCAGCCTGTGCGACTGGAGGATGTAAACCTCGTTGTCGACGTTGCGGCGGTTCTGGAAACCTACCAGGTCGCTGAATGCGCCCAGTTCCATGTCGCCGCCCTTGCGGCTGTCCTTTACGAGGATGGTGGCCGTGCGGCTGTATATCTTCGGGGTGCTGGCCAGGTAGTAGTAGGCCATGCCGAGGCAGATGAGCACCGACAAGGCGAACCAGTACCAGTTGGCCAGAACCATCTGTAACAGGTCGTGCAGCGTGAGGCCGCTGCCGTTTTCGTTCTCGTCGTTCTGCAGGTGTTGCTGCTGGTTGTTGTATTCGGTCATGGCCCGGCTTATTTGGTTAAGGTTATGATAAGCGTCGCCACGGAGATGGCCGTACCTACGAGCGAGAGGTAGAAGTTGCGGTTCTGGCTGATTTCACCGGCCTGTGCCTTATATTTATTGGGCTTGACGTAGATCACGTCGTTCTGCTGGATGTAGAACGCCGGCGAGTTGAAGAGGTCTTTCGACGTGAGGTCGAGGTATTCGATCGTGCGCACGCCGTTCACTTCGCGGGCCACGGCCACGTCCGTACGGATACCGTAGATCGTCAGGTCGCCGGCCATGGCCAGGGCGTCGAAGATCGAGATTTTGTCGCGCGTGACGTCGTAATGCCCCGGGCGGGCGACTTCGCCGATGACCGAAATCTTCATGTCGGCGAACTGCACGTTGACCGACGGGTCGTTGATATACCCGCCCTCGACGATCTTGTCGGCGATGGCCTGTGCCAGTTCGCTGCGGGTCTTTCCCTTGCAGTCGATCTTCCCGATCACGGGCATGTCGAGCATGCCGTTCTCGTCCACCGTGCGGATTTGCAGCGACTGGTTGGTCGCCGAACTGTACGAGGCGACTCCCGTCACGGAACTCAGCGAGGTCGATGAGTTGAACGGCACTGCCAGTTCGGGGTCTTTGCTGTTGACCACGACCGTCAGCCGGTCGAGGGGTTTGATCCGGATCTGGCCGCTTTCGGCGATTTGTTCAGGCGTAAAGGGGTTCGCGTCCTGCAGGTACCAGGCACGTTTCTGCGAGGCACATAACGAGACCAGCAGGGCCAGGATGACCGGGACTAAGAGGCGGTAATGCTTCATTTTTACTAAGGCGTTTTATATCGTGCGCAAAGGTAGTAATTTTTGTGAAATAAACCTACATGTGCCCCTTGCTATTTTGTCCCTATTGCACCGGATTCGGTCGCCGCCCGGATTTTTTCCGGAAAAAAGCGTACATTTGACATCCCGGAATCCGGATTCCGCATTAAAATATGGAAATTATGTTGCATCCCGAGTGGAGTTACCAGGCTGTAATCTATGAAATGAACGTGCGCCAGCTGACGCGCGAAGGCACCCTCAGGGCCGCCGCCGCGAAGCTCGGCTTCCTGCGCGACATGGGCATCGACGCCGTGTGGCTGATGCCCGTCTATCCGATCGGCGCCGAGGGGCGCAAGGGCTCGCTGGGCTCTTACTATTCGATCCGCGACTATTGCGCCGTCGACCCCGGGCTGGGGACGATGGGGGATTTCGATGCGTTTGTCGCCGAGGCGCACCGCCTGGGCATGAAGGTGCTGCTGGACTGGGTCGCCAACCATACGGCGCGCGACGCCCGCTGGGTCGGCGAGAAGCCTGCCGACTGGTATGAGCGCGATGCCGCGGGGGCGCCCGCCGTGCCCTGGGACTGGACGGACACCGCCAAACTCAACTATGCGAACCGCGACGTGTGGCGGGCCGAGGCCGACGCCATGGAGTTCTGGGTGCGCCGGCACGCCGTCGACGGTTTCCGCTGCGACATGGCGATGCTCGTGCCCGTGGAGTTCTGGAATGAAACTGCCCGCCGCCTGCGGAAGGTGAACCCCGACCTGTTCCTGCTGGCCGAGGCCGAGGAGCCTTACCTCTTCGAAGCGGGTGCCTTCGACGCCTGCTATGCCTGGGAGATGCACCACCTGATGAACGACGTGGCGCAGCAGAAGGTACGCGTGACCGCCCTGCGCGACTACATTTATGCCGACCGTAACCGTTACCCGCAGTCCGCCATGCGCCTGGTGTTCACCTCCAACCACGACGAGAATTCGTGGAACGGCTCGGAGTTCACGCGCATGGGCGACGCCCGCGAGATCATGGCCGCCTTCACGTTCGTCGTGCCGCGCGGCCTGCCGCTGGTCTATACCGGGCAGGAGATCGGCTACGACCATTCGTTCGCCTTCTTCGACCGCGACCCGATCCCCTCCTATGCGGCCAATTCGTTCACGGATTTCTACCGCCGCCTGGCGGGGCTCCGGCATGCCAACCCTGCGCTCGCCGCCGGGGAGGCGGGCGGCGAGATGGTCGAGATCCGCAACAACGCCGAGGATTGCCTGATGACCTTCGTGCGCGAAGTGAAGGGCAACCGCGTCGTCGCCGTGATGAACCTCTCGCCCTACGCCATCCATGCCGATTATTACACGGGCATCTATGCCGGCATGTACACCGATGCCATGACGGGCGTTGCCTGCGAACTGCGCGGGCATGTCGAGGAGGACATGGCGCCGTGGAGCTACCGCATCCTGACACGCTGACCCCTGCGGCCGCGGAGTGCGGCGGCCGCATCCCCGCCCGATGCCTGGCTGCTTCCCCGCCCGATGCCCGGCTGCGGCCTGCAAACCCGGCCCGGGACGCCCGCTCGGGGCCGGCGTACCGTTTTTATCCGCCGCGGAACACGAATCCCTGCGCGGTCGCGTTCCTTTTATGGAATTTTTCCTATTTTTGCCCATGATTATGAAACGCTTCCTTCTCCTCTGTCTGCTGTTCGTCCCGTGCCTCGCGGCACAGGCCGAAACCTACCGCGTCGAAGACATCCCCAATGTCCAGCGCGCCGACCGCACGCGTTACGTCTCGAACCCCGACGGGATACTCTCGGACGAGGCCGTGGCGCATATCGACCGTTTGTGCGCGGCGCTGCGCGAGCGGGCCGTCGCCCAGGTCGCCGTGGTCGCCGTGGACGACATCGCGGGCGGCGACGTCTTCGAATTCGCCATCGACCTCTTCTCCGCGTGGGGCGTGGGGCAGGCCCGCAACGACAACGGGCTGGGCATCCTGCTGGTCAAAGACCGCCGCGAGATCCGTTTCGTCACGGGCGGCGGGCTGGAGGGCGTGCTGCCCGATGCGATCTGCAAGCGCATCCAGCTCAAATACATGCTCCCGGCATTCCGCCAGGGCGATTACAGCCTCGGCATGGTGCAGGGGGTCGAAGCCGTGTCGCAGCTGCTCGAGGGGAGCGAACTGGATCTGGGCGGTGCCGATACGGGCGGCGACGAGCTGCCCGCATGGGCGGTTTTCCTGATCGTCACCGGGTTCGTCGTAGTGCCGATGGGCGTGATCCTGCTGGGTTACTACGCCCGCAAGCGTTGCCCGAAATGCCATAAACTGACACTCCGGCAGCAGTCGAGCGACATCCTGAAGGTGACGCCCAACTACCGGCTGGTCGAATATACCTACGTCTGCTCGAATTGCGGCGCCGTGGTCAAACGACAGGCCAAAAACCTGCGCGACGACAATTTCGGCGGCGGCGCGGGCGGCGGCACGATCATCGGGGGGCGTGGTTTCGGCGGCTTCGGCGGAGGGTCGCGAGGCGGTGGTTTCGGCGGCGGTTCGTTCGGTGGCGGCGGTGCCGGCTCGCGCTGGTAAAGGCCGCAGGGCGTGCCGGGCGGCTGTTTGCCGGACAAAGGCTGGCTTTGCGGGCGGCCGGAATGGTTTTCCCGGCCCCGACGGGATAAGATTGGAATGAATTTAAAACACTTTATATTATGAAGAAATGGATTTGGATTGGAGTCGTCGCCGTCGTGGTGATCTTCTTCTACGCAACGTACAACGGATTTGTCAATAAGGAGGAGGGGCTGAAGACCGCATGGTCGAATGTCGAAACGCAGTACCAGCGCCGTGCCGACCTGATTCCCAACCTGGTGAACACGGTCAAGGGCTATGCCGCACACGAGTCGCAGACTTTCGAGGCCGTAACCGAGGCCCGTGCGAAAGCCACCTCGATCAACCTTTCGGCCGACGACCTCACGCCCGAGAAACTCGCCGAGTTCCAGCAGGCGCAGGCGCTGGTGCGCTCGGCGCTGGGGCGCCTGATCGCCGTGTCGGAGAGTTATCCCGACCTGAAGGCCAACCAGAATTTCCTCGAACTGCAAGCGCAGCTCGAAGGCACCGAGAACCGTATTTCAGTGGCCCGCAAGGAGTTCAACGAGGTGGCCAAGACCTACAACGTCGCCGTGCGCCGCTTCCCGGCCAACCTGGTGGCCAAGTTGTTCGGGTTCGGGCAGAAGCCCTACTTCGAGGCTGCCGAAGGTACCGAAACCGCACCCCAGGTGCAGTTTTAGCCCGGCTCCGGGGTAGAAAGCAAAGGGACGGGACGCGCCAGCGTATCCCGTCCCTTTTGTGTTGTCGGTGCCTGCCTACTTGCGGCTTCCGAGAATCCGGAGCAGGTAGAGGAACAGGTTGATGAAGTCCAGGTAGAGGGTCAGCGATCCCAGCAGTGCGATTTTCTGCGTCGATTCGTCCACGACCTCGGCGTTCATCACCATCTTCTTGATCTTCTGCGTGTCATAGGCCGTGAGGGCGACGAACACCAGCACGCCGATGTAGGTTATCACCCACATCATCGTTTCGCTGCGCACCACCGTTGCGATGATGATGCCGATAAGCGCCATGTAACCCATGTTCCCGATGCCCGAGAGGTCGCGTTTGGTGAAATACCCGAACAGCGCCATGGCGCCGAACGTGCCGGCCGTCACGAAGAAGGTCGATGCGATGGACGATGCGGTGTAGAGCAGGAAGATCGAAGCCAGCGTCGCGCCGTTGAGGATCGAGTAGGCGATGAACATCAGCGTTGCCGTGAGGAACGACATGCGGAAGATGAACGACGAGAGGATGATGACCAGCGCCAGTTCGGCGATGATCAGGCCGAAGAATGCGACTTTGCTGCCGAAGATGGCATTGAGCAGCGTCGGCGAGTCGGAGACCGTCAGGGCCGTTGCGCCCGTGATGAAGAGGGCCATCGTCATCCATAGGTAGACGTTGCGGAACAGGGTGGTGTTCTCGGACTTGTCAGCCCTGCGCACGCCGGCTGTCTTGCTGTAATTGGTGCTTGTTTCCATAAAGTTTTCCTGTGTATACCTGAAATTACGTTTCGTTGCGGTTTTTCCGCTGTCGGCGCAAAGGTAACGATTAAATCGGAGTTTTCGGGCAAAGCCGCGTAAATTTCACGGCCGGCCGCCGGGGATGCGGTGCGGCTACATCCCTTTTTTTATGCCGGCCCGGATCAGGAGGATATTTACGGGCAGCGCCACGAGGAACCCGCATGCCATGGCGACCTGCATCGTGAACCAGAATACGAACGAGGTGCGGGGCATTGCCTCACCGCCGTTGAGCGCGAAGATCGCCACGGCCATCCAGCCGTACATGCCGGCCTGCCATGCCGTGAGCGAGAGTATGTCGGCTTTGGCGGCACGGCGTATCGCTTCACCGCGCGGGAGCGTGCGTTCCATGCCCCGGATCGCGGCGTACTGGAACCCGATGCCGAATGCCAGGGCCAGGAGGTAATCCACGACCCATGTCCCTGCCAGTATGCTTCCGCCTATGGCTACCGGGACGAAGAAGAGGAACCATTCGCCGACGATATCGGCCAGCGTACACCCCGCCCCGCAGTGGAGCGTCGACAAGACGACCGGCTGCCACCGCGGCCGCCCTTTCATCCCCGGCATATTCCCCATCCCGTCCATGCCTTCCATAGTCCCGGACATGTTCGGCTCGTTTGTCATCCCCGACATGTCCGCCTTGTCAGCCATCCCCGGCATATCCACCCTGTTTGTCATTCCCGGCATATCCATCCTGTTTGTCATTCCCGGTATGCCCGCCTCATCTGCCATGCCCGCTTTGAGCGCCGTCCCTTTCATTCCGGGCATATCTTCCGCCCCGTCCGCTCCTGTCGTGGTTCCGTTCTCCATCTGCATCCCGGTCATCGCCGGTTCCGGCATGTTCATGGCCGGTTCCGGCTCCGAGACCTTCCATGGATCCGTCCCCGCTACGGACAGGTCTTTCCGTCGGCCCGTGCCGGGCTTTCTGTTCTCCGTTTCCTGCCCGGCGCTGCCGACCTTCCGTTCGTTTCCGTTTTCCCCGATGCCGCCGCCTTTTGCCGGCTCGCTGATTTTCGCTGAGCCTTTCTGCTTTCCGGTGCCGTCGTTTTGCACGGGCATGTGCCGTGCGGCGCGTCCGAAGGCGAAATAGGCCCATAGCCCGAAAAAACTGGCCCAGAGGGCGGTGAGTACCCATACGCTTTCCATAATGCGCATCGGTTGCCGGCGGGTGCGCAGGTCGGCCGCGACGATGAGCGCCGAGCCGATGCCGCCCGCTACGAACAGGACTGCCAGATAATAGAATTGCTGCATGACGAGATGTTTTTTTCCGTCATACAGCAATTTATATACCGCACCGCGCTTCTGTCCTTCCGTCGAAGCCGGGCGGGGAATTCAGCCGGGTCGGCTTCGGCAGGAACCGAAATATTGGTTTCGTAGACCCCGAACTGGGTGCGCTCGAATAACTCAGGGCATCAAATCCAATGTGACGATCACCGGATTGGCATAGCCGTTTTCCTCCCGTTGGCCGAACAATTCCGCTTGCATGCCGGGGGATAACCTGGCTTCGTCGAGCACACCTGTAATCCGGTTCCCGGCCACGTCTACCGGGCCGTTCATTACCGTGGCGAACAGTCCGTTCCTGTCTGGCTCGTTTTTCCCGAACGTGATACCGACCAGTCCCGTTATGGTACGGTGCGTATCCTTGTCGTAAACCACCAGGTAGGGCATGCGTTTGGCGGTGATGCCGATTCCTGCATAACGGTCTGTCTCCCAGAATTGACCGTTGAAATAGGTGTATTCGTCCCTGTATTGTTTTATAAACCTTTCGAAATTCCCCCTGCACAGTTTTTCATAGTCGCCGGGGAGTGCATGGGAAGGAATGTCGAAAATATATTTTGCATATAATTTTTTATCCCGGAGCATGTATACTGCCGGCCGGAATGCCTTTTTGTAGATAACATCTTCGTCGAAGCCCTGCAAATCGTATTTATTGCTGAAATCCATCGAGTACTTGTTTTTATAGACTTTTGCCCGAATATCCCCCTCGGGGCCTATCTCGAGCAATTCGTAGTTTTTCAGCGAATCGCATTTGGAATTATCCCCGCCGACGGCATAAATGGCAGAACCGTCGCCGCCCGACTCTATCTCATAAATTGAGTAGGGCAGGCGTACCGATCTTATAAATGTTCCGTCGGGATTGTAATAGAGAAGTTTATGGCCGAACATGTCGAACACCGTTACGGTCGAGTCTGACACGATGAAATCCGTCGGTTCGATAAACTCTCCGGGGCCGCGGCCTCTGCGTCCTATACGATTGCGGAATTTACCCTCTTCGTCGAATACGAACAGGGCTTTTTGCAGGTGCCGGTCCAGTATGTAGTACTTTTTATTCCGGCATGATAATTTATAAACTTCGCCGACAAGACATTCTTCCGATGTCTCGAGGCGGGTGAATTTATGGTTGCGGACAATGCTGTCCAAATCCGGCGTGTCGTTGTTTGTAGCTATTTTAATTGTAGTAGCCCGGCTTTCGTCAATACGATGATCCGCAGATTGTGGTGCGCCGCAGCCTGTAAAATATCCGGCCGTAATACAGGTTATAACAATTACTGCTGTCCGATTCATAGCCTCACATCTGAATTTCATTTCCGTTATCCGGGTGCCGTCATTCCATCGTCACGCACATATTTTCGAAGTCGATCCGTATCCGGCGCACATCGACGATGTTGTTCATCTGCCCGTCATAACCGGGCACCTCCGCCGTATGCATGTCCTCCGTGTCGAAAACGACCCGCACCTCCGGCAGGATCACCTCCCGCGATCCTATCTTCGCGCAAATGCCGCCGAGTGCATGGTAACGGTATTCCGCTGCCCCGGCCGCGGTTATTTCCGACCCCTTGCGGACGGGGCCCAGTTCCGGGAGCGACGATGCGTGTTCCGCATAGAACTTGCCCGATAAGCGGGGTTTGGCGTTCATCCCCGTGTCCCAGTGCATCATCGCCGGAATCCCGTTCAGTTCCAGCCACAGGTAGGGGATGTTGTCTTTCAGCATGAAGTTGGCAATCCCGGTTTGCGGTTGCTTCCCGGTGTCGAACGTGATGGTTCCGTGCTCTACATCCACGGTCAGGGCCGATAGTTTCCTCAGCGTCGAAATCCCCAGCATCGCCCGGATCCGTGTGATGCCCGAATCGGCGGTCGCTTCCCGATTCCGTGCCGCCAGACCGTCGGGGAAGACACAGCAAATCTCGTTTTTGAGGGTGATGGATCCGATTTGCAGGGAGTCGAGAATTCCCAGTTTCATGTAAGATGCCGGGGACATCCGCAGTGAATCCTGAAATATCCGGACACCCAGTTCGTCGGCCAGGCTCTGGTCTATCGAAGTATATTCGGCCCCGATATCCAGCAGGGTTTTCACGCTTTTGCCGCAATAGCCTGCGTTCAGGTAAAATAGGCCGTCCTCCAACTCCATGCCGACCGTGCCGGGGGAACCCTCCCGCGAGCGGTCGATCACCTCCGTCCGGGGCAGCCGGGCTATCTTCCGGCATTGCTCCAGCCCCGAGGCAATCCCCTTCCGGGTCTGGTCGTCGAGGTAGGGGGCGTCGTAGGCCAGCATATAGGTGAATACAGAATCCATTTTCGCATAGGCACGCATAGAGGCAAAATTCTTGGCAGCCAGCATCCTGTACATGACGGCTTGTCCCCCGAGCTGTCCGCCGTATTTGGCCAGCAGCTCTTCGATAGCGGCCACCCCTTCGGCCGGCCTGTTGAAATATGCTCCCAGGAATGCGCCGGAAATCAGGCGGATAACCTCGGACAGGTCGTCGTGGCGGGTGTCGTAAAGGGATTTGGCATCGAACCATTTTTCCTGGTTGATGTATTGGAAAATTTGCTGGTCATACTCCTCCTGGGCATAAGTATGGACGGAAGCGCCCAGAATCGGGAAAATGAGCAGCCCGAAAATTTTTCGTAACATGGTTGACCTTGTTTTAGTTGCAATTTACTGTGTAGTACCGATTTTCGTTATGAAAATCCGCAATCGTCCGTCAAAAACCCGAATCCGGTTTGAGCCGGGAGTCGCCGCACGACCGGTTTGTTGCACAGGCCGGAATCCGGCCTGCTATGATCCGGGTATTCCGGAAGGATGTTTTTTTTTATTTTCAGACGCGGGATGAGCAGGGATGCAATGTGTTTTGGGTTTGTAATTGTGAAATAATTTAAATCGAATATACGGATAAATAATTTATTTTACAATTATTCAGTCGATTAAATACTATTTTATTTTTTTTAACTGTATCCTGCAATTGCCGTCTGCCTTTCCCTGCCGGCCTTTGGCAACCGGACAAACGCCCCCTCCCGGCCGACTGGTCGGGAGGGGGCGTTTCAGGATGCTGCTTTTCGGGTTGCTGTGTTCCCCGTCACGCGATCCGGGTTGTATCCCGCGATGCTGTGTCCTGCTGTGCACGTTTGGGGATGTTGTGTGCCGCGGTGCTGTGTACGTTCCGGGATATTGTGTTTCGGGTCATGCGATCCAGGTCGTGTGTCCCGTGATGCTGCCCCGGGAGCTTTACAGGCGGTTCTTCTCGTCGGCCGAACCTGCTTCGACCGCCTTGCGTTTGAAGGTTTTGCCCGACTTGAAGTTGTAGGTCACCCCGATCGTGAAGCTGCGGTCGTTCCACTGCTGTTTGACGTCGACCATGCGCACGAACCCGTCGCCGCGGGCACCGATGTGCTGCGGGCGCTCGATCAGGTTGCGCACCGAGAACGAGGCGGTGAACTTGTCGCCGAAACGCTTCTTGATCCCTGCGTTCAGGAAATGGAGCGGTTTTACCCAGCAGTTGCCGAAGTCCATGCGGCTCTGGAACCGGTACGACAGGTCGATGTAGAATTTCGCGGGCAGCGAGAAGGTCGTCGAGCTGTTTACGAAATAGAAGTTGTAATGTTTTTCGGCGCTGTGCTCGTCGATGCGCTGCCCCTGCCGGATGTAGGTGAGGTTGAGATTCATCGTCCACCATTTGGTGAACTGGAACGGTGCGTTGGCCGTGAGGTAATAGTTTTTCGTCGTGTCGAAGTTGGTCCACGCCAGGCACAGGCGCGCCGGGTCGTCCGCGTCGGGGCGTATCGTCTGCTGTATCTCGTCGCGCTGGATCGTCATGCCGCCCGTGAGGGTGTACTTGTGCTTGAGCACCAGCGTCAGGCTGATGTCCTGCTTGTAAGCCGGGTCGAGTTCGGGGTTTCCCGTCTGGTAGGTGTAGTCCGAGATCTGGAACCGCTGCGGGTTGAGGCTCCAGAAGCGCGGGCGCTCGATCGTGCGGGCATACTGGGCGATGAGCGAGTAGGCCCCGTCTTTGGTCAGGGCATAGGAGACGTTCGCGTTGGGGAAGAGGCTGAAGTAGTTCTGCGAGATGTCGCCGCCCTTGCCCCGGGTGTGGGTATATTCGCCCCTCAGCCCTGCCACGAGGCTCCAGCGCCCGAGGTTGGCCGAGGCGATGCCGTAAGCCGCCGCGATGTTCTCCGTATAGTTGATCGTGAAGCTCTGGTTGTCGTTGCGCACCCACGCGCCGTCCTTCACGTATTCGTAGAGCGCGTCGTTGTGCATGTCGTTGTAGGTGAACTTGGCGCCTGCGCGCAGCGACCAGCGGGGCGAGAATTTCTTGTCGAGGGCCAGCGTGGCGGTCGTGATGTCGTAGAGGCTCGACGAGTTGTCGCGGTAGGTCGAGTCGACGGCCGTGGTGGGGGAGGTGATGCGGCTGAAATTGTCGTTGCCGGCCTCCGTTTCGCGGCGCGTGTAGTCGGCCAGCAGCTTGAGCGTCGACCCGAGCGTGTCGAGCTTGTAGATGTAGTTGAACGTCGCCGAATAGTTGTTGCGGATGTTGCGCGTGTCGTAACGGCTTTGCGTACGGGTCACGACGCCCGCGTCCGTGAAGTCGGTGTAGGAGTCGTTCGGGCCCTTTTCGTTGTTGCGCCAGTATTCGAACTCTGCGCCGATGCTGTGCTTGGGGCTTATTTCGAATACCGAGCCGATGCTGCCGCCGAAGTTGCGGTCGCGTTCGGCGATTTCCGAATGGGACGTGAGGTTCGTGTCGCCCGTGGTGTAGTCGGTGTGTTCGTCCGAGACGGCCGTGTCCTTTCCCAGGTCGGCCCACGCCGAGGCATAGAGGTCGAGGCGCCCCGTGTGGATGTTGATGTTGCCGCTCGGCGTATAGAAGTGGTGGCGCCCGTTCTGTGTGGTGCGCATCGACAGCGACCCGTCCAACCCGTTCTCGCGGCGTTTGCGGAGCGTGATCCTGATGATGCCGCCCGATGAATCGGCGTCGTAGTCGGCGCCCGTCGTCGGTACGACCTCGATCTTCTGGATCTCCTCGGCGCGCAGCGAGCGCAGGTAGGTGAGCAGCTGCTCGGGCTCCATGCGCAGTTCGCGGTCGTTGACATAGACCTTCGAGCCCGACTTGCCGTTTATCGAGATCTTCTCGTCGTCGATCCAAACGCCCGGTGCGCGTTCCAGCAGCTCGATGCCGTCCTTGCCGATCGCCGCCGGTGCGTTGGCCACGTCGACCACGAAGCGGTCGGCCTCGCGGCGGATGAGCTGCGCCTTGACCACCACGCCTTCGATCCGGGTCGTCGAGCTTTTCATCACGATCTCGCCCAGGTCGTTGTTCTCCTCGACCCGCACCTGCCGCACGACGGGGTCGAACCCGAGGTATTGTACCGACAGGGTATACTCGCCCGAAGGCACTTTCAGCACGAAGCGGCCCGTGTCGTCGGTGGCCATGCCCGCCACCTGGTCGCTGCCTTTCAGCAGCACGACCGTAGCGTACTCCACGGCCTGTCCCTGTTCGTCCACCACGCGGCCCTCGGCCGGATAGATGCGGGCTGCGAATGCGTTTGCGGCGGCCAGCGCCAGTATTACGATGAGGAAGATAAGTTTTTTCATACTATTCTGTCGTTGTTTGTAATCTGCACTGCATTTTAGTTGACGAGGCAAAGATATGTAAAAATATTTGTACTTTGCAATACATAGTACTAAATTTTACGAAAAAAATTATCCTTTCCCGGGGAGGGGCGGCCGTTCATGCATGAAAAAACGCGGACTCCCCTCTGTCGGTAGATGGGTACGACCAAGCACCCGAAGCCAAACAGGTAGAGCCCGCGCGTGACGCGGGAATACTACTGTTTTCTTGGCTTCGTTAAAATTGGTCGTTTTATCTACCCAAAAACAATAGCTTTCGCTAATATGTATGGCACAAAGTTATAAAAAAGGCAGGAAATTCAAAACGGAATCTCCCGCTTTGCTGCCTATTACCTGCGGCGACCGGCCGGCTGCCGCGTCCCGCACCCCCGTCAGCATTCCGCCTTTGTATAGTTGTCGGCGTACGCTTTCTGCGTCGCGGAAAGCGGGGGAGGGCTGTCCCCGATAAAATAGGTGTCGTCGAAATTTTGTTGAAAAATCGTGCGCCGCGAGGCTGGAATCCCGCGAATAATTCCTAAATTTGCAGATTGAATTATTATGGCTCATTGTCCCCCGATGTGATTCCGAACGCTCCGCCATGCCGTTTCCGACGCGATCCGGCAGCAGGGCAGGCACGGCGGGGCGGGAATGCCCGGCAAAAAATGCTGAAACTATGATAAGCGCGGTTTATTATATCTTCCTGGTGCTGCTGTGCACCTTCTTCATGATCCTGTCGGCCCTGGCGCTGGTCGTGTGCTATCCCTTCGACAAGGGCCGCCGCGTGGTGCACGAGCTGTCACGCATCCTGGTGCGCACCTTCTTCGCCATTCCGCCCCGCTGGCGGCAGCGTGTGGAGGGGCTCGAACATGTCGACCGGAAGAAAAGCTACGTCATCGTGTTGAACCACAATACGGTGATCGACATCCCGACGCTCTATTACATCCCGCTCAATTTCCGCTGGGTCTCCAAGCGCGAGGTCTTCAAGACGCCTTTCTTCGGGCAGTATCTCATCCTCCACGGCGACATCTGCATCAACCGCGGCCGCGCCTCCGAGGCGCTGGAGCAGATGGTGCGCGACGGCAAGCTGTGGATCTCGCGCGGCGCTTCGGTCGCCGTCTTCCCCGAGGGTACGCGTTCGAAAGACGGCGAGATACACCGCTTCAAGGCGGGCGCCTTCACGCTGGCCCGGGAGGCGGGCGTGGAGATACTCCCCGTGGTGCTGGACGGCACCAAGACGCTTATCCGCAAGAACGCGATGTTCAACTGGGGCAACCGCATCACCATCCGCGTGCTGCCCCCCGTACCGGCCGCGAAGGTCGTCTCGACCGAGACGCACGTGCTGATGGAGGAGGTGCACGACGCCATGAGCGCGGCCCTTGCCCAGATCCGAAACCGAAAATAGACTATGGCAGATTTACTCAATACCAATCCTAACGACAGCTACGGCGACGACGCCATCGTTACGCTTTCGCCGCGGGAGCATATCCGTCTGCGCCCCGGCATGTATATCGGCAAGCTGGGCGACGGCACGCAGGCCGACGACGGCATTTACGTCCTCATCAAGGAGGTCGTGGACAATTCGGTCGACGAATTCATCATGGGGGCCGGCCGCCAGATCGACATTTCGATCGAGGACAAGGTGGTGTCGGTGCGCGACTACGGCCGCGGCATCCCCCTCAAATCGCTCGCGGCGGCCGTCAGCGAGATGAACACCGGCGGTAAGTACGGCGGCTCGGCCTTCAAGAAGACCGTCGGCCTGAACGGCGTCGGCGTCAAGGCCGTCAACATGCTTTCCGGCGAGTTCACGGCCCGTTCGGTACGCGACGGCGAGGCCCGCACGGTGACCTTCGCCAAGGGGCTCGAGGTGAGCGACAAGTGGGAGAGCGGCGTGCGCGAGAAAAACGGCACCTTTATCTCGTTCCGCGTCGACGAGGAGGTCTTCGGCGAGTATGCCTACAACCTCGAATACGTCGAGCAGATGGTGCGCAACTATACGTACCTGAACCTGGGGCTGACGTTCAATTTCAACGGCAACAGCTACGTTTCGAAAAACGGCCTGCTGGATCTGCTCAACGAAAACATGACCGAAGAGCCGCTCTATGCGCCGATCCACCTTTCGGGCGACGACATCGAGGTGGCCATCGCCCACGGCACGGGCTACGGCGAGAGCTATTTCTCGTTCGTCAACGGCCAGTACACCTCGCAGGGCGGTACGCACCAGGCGGCTTTCCGCGAGGCCATCGCCAAGACCGTCAAGGAGTTCTACCACAAGGACTACGATCCTTCGGACATCCGCACGTCGATCATCGCCGCCATTTCGGTCAAGGTCACCGACCCGGTCTTCGAATCGCAGACCAAGATCAAACTCGGCTCCAAGGAGATCGAGCCGGGCGTGTCGATGCGCAATTTCGTCGTCGATTTCCTGGGCAAGCACCTCGACGACTACCTGCACAAGCATTCCGAGACGGCGCAGGTGCTCCAGCGGAAGATCGTCGAGAACGAGAAGGAGCGCAAGGCCATTTCGGGCATCCAGAAGAAGGCGCGCGAGACGGCCAAGAAGGTTTCGCTCAACAACAAGAAACTGCGCGACTGCAAGATACACCGCACCGACAAGCACGAGCTGGCCGAACAGTCGATGATCTTCATCACCGAGGGCAACTCGGCCTCGGGTTCGATCACCAAGAGCCGCGACGTGCGCACGCAGGCTGTCTTTTCGCTGCGCGGCAAGCCGCTCAACTGCTACGGGCTGACCAAAAAGGTGGTCTACGAGAACGAGGAGTTCAACCTCTTGCAGGCTGCGCTCAACATCGAGGAGGAGATGGACAACCTGCGCTATAACAAGGTGATCATCGCCACCGATGCCGATGTCGACGGCATGCACATCCGCCTTTTGATGATGACCTTCTTCCTGCAGTTCTTCCCCGACGTGATCCGCCAGGGGCACCTGTTCGTGCTGCAAACCCCCCTGTTCCGCGTCCGCAACAAGAAGGAGACGTTTTACTGCTACTCCGAGGAGGAGCGGCAGAAGGCCGTCGGACGCTGCGGCGCCAATGCCGAGATCACGCGCTTCAAGGGCCTCGGCGAGATTTCGCCCGACGAGTTCCGCGAATTCATCGGCGAGAACATCCGCCTGGACAAGGTTCGCATCACCAAGGACGACCCGATCCACGACCTGCTGGAGTTCTACATGGGCAAGAACACCTACGAACGGCAGGGCTTCATCATCGACAACCTGCGCATCGAGGAGGACATCGTCGAGCAGGATCTCGCAATCAACTAAGCAATATGGCAGAAGAAAAAGATACCATCGGGCGGGACGAGCCGCTCAACGAAGAGGCCCCGACCCCTCAGACCGCCGGCGATGCGGCCGACGCGGCCCCTGCCGCCGACGCCCCGGCCAGGGCGGGCAAGTTCGACCGCCTGACGCAGGACGAAGGGGGCGTGCGCAAACTGACGGGCATGTATAAGAACTGGTTCCTGGACTACGCTTCGTACGTGATCCTCGAACGCGCCGTGCCCCATGTCGAGGACGGCCTCAAACCCGTGCAACGGCGTATCCTGCACGCCATGAAGGTCGTCGACGACGGACGCTACAACAAGGTGGCCAACATCGTGGGACAGACCATGCAGTACCACCCGCACGGCGATGCGTCGATCAAGGACGCACTGGTGCAGCTGGGGCAGAAAGACCTGCTGATCGACTGTCAGGGTAACTGGGGCAATATCCTCACGGGCGACGAGGCCGCCGCGGGGCGTTACATCGAGGCGCGCCTGTCGAAGTTCGCCTCCGAAGTGGTCTTCAACAAGAAAACCACCGAGTGGATGCTGTCCTACGACGGCCGCAAGGAGGAACCCGTCACGCTGCCTATCAAGTTTCCGCTGCTGCTGGCGCAGGGCTCCGACGGCATCGCCGTGGGTCTGGCGTCGAAGATCCTGCCCCACAACTTCTTGGAGCTCATCAATGCCTGCATCGCACACCTCGAAGGGCGCGAATTCCAGCTTTATCCCGACTTCCCGACGGGCGGCATGGCCGATGTGAGCCGCTATAACGACGGCCTGCGGGGCGGGGCGGTGAAGGTGCGTGCCAAGATTTCGAAGATCGACAAACGCACGCTCGCCATCACCGAAATCCCCTATACCACGACCACCGAGTCGATCAAGGATTCGATCATCAAGGCCAACGACAAGGGCAAGATCAAAATCAGGAAGGTCGATGACAATACGGCCGACAAGGTCGAGATCATCATCCAGGTTTCGCCCGACGAGTCGAGCGACAAAACCATCGACGCCCTCTACGCCTTCACCGACTGCGAGGTTTCGATCGCCCCCAACGCCTGCGTCATCTGGGAGGAGAAACCCCATTTCCTGGGCGTGAGCGAGATCCTGCGCCGCTCGGCCGAGCATACCAAGTGGCTGCTGGGGCGCGAGCTGGAGATCCGGCTCGGCGAACTGAACGAAGCCTGGCATGCCGCGTCGCTCGAACGCATTTTCATCGAGAACAAGCTCTACCAGCTCATCGAGGGCTGCAAGAGCCGCGAAGAGGCCTACGCCGCCGTGGACAAGGGGCTGGAGCCGTTCAAGAAACGGCTGCGCCGCGAGGTCACGCTCTCCGACGTGCAGCGCCTGACGGAACTGAAGTTCATCCGCATCTCGCGTTACGACAGCGACAAGGCCGACAACGAGATCCGTCAGATCGAAGAGGACATCAAGGCCACGCAGTACGACCTTGACCATCTCACCGAGTACGCCGTGGCCTACTACGAGCGTATCCGCGACAAGTACGGCAAGGGCAAGGAGCGCCGCACCGAGCTGCGTGAGTTCGACAACATCGAGGCCACGAAGGTCGCCGTGACCAATGCCAAGCTCTACGTCGACCGCGCCGAGGGCTTCTTCGGCATCGGTAAGTCGATGAAGGACGCCGAATTCGTATGCGACTGCTCGGACATCGACGACGTGATCGTCTTCACGAAGGACGGCCGCTACGTCATCACCAAGGTGAGCGACAAGGCCTTCTTCGAGAAGGGCATCTACTACATCGGGGTCTTCAAGCGCAACGACGAGCGCACGATCTACAACGTGCTGTACCGCGACGGCAAGAACGGCCCGATCATGATGAAGCGCTGCGCCATCAAGGCCATCACGCGCGACAAGGAGTACGACATCACCAAGGGTACGCCCAAGAGCGAGATACTCTATATGTCTGTCAATCCGAATGGTGAGGCCGAGGTGCTGAAGGTTTACTTCAAGCCCCGTCCGCGTCTCAAGAAGGTGATCGTCGACCTCGATTTCTCGACCCTCGCCATCAAGGGGCGCCAGAGCCAGGGCAACCTCTTCTCGCGCTACGGCATCCATAAGATCGTCCTCAAGGAGCGCGGCACCTCGACGCTCGGCGGCCAGAACGTCTGGTTCGACGAGGATGTCCGCCGCCTGAACGCCGACGGCCGCGGCAAGCTGCTGGGCGAGTTCAAGGGCGACGACCGGATCATCGTCTGGACGTCGAAGAACCAGTACTATATCACGGGTTACGACCTCGGGCAGCATTTCCCCGACGAGACCGTGCGCGTGAGCCGCTATGAGCCCGACCGCGTTTACAGCGTCTGCTACTACGACCGTTCGCAGCAGTTCTATTACATGAAGCGCTTCACGGCCGAGATGAGCGACAAGATGCAGTTCTTCCTCGACGAGGACGGACAGGCCGACCTGGTCGCCGTGACGGAACGCACGGGCGCCAAACTCGAAATCACCTACAAGGGGGCGCATGCGTCGCGTCCCGCGGACGAGGTCGACGTCGACGAATTCGTCGGCGTCAAGAGCCACCGCGCCAAGGGCAAGCGCCTGACGACCTACGAGGTCGCTACGCTGCGCTTCATCGAACCCGAACTGCCGCCCGAGCCCGAACCTTCGGACGACGGCGATGCCGGGGAGATTCCCGACGGCCTGCTCTCCGGCGGCGGGGCGGATGACGGGGCGGCGGATGCCGGTGCCGGCGACGCTGCGGCTGTTTCCGGCGGGGTGGAGTTCGAGATCGAACGCGCCCGGGGCGATGCCGACGAGGTGATCGACCCCGAACAACTGAACCTGTTTTGACCTGCCGGCGATGAAACCCCTCTTTTTGGTCGGTTACATGGGATGCGGCAAGAGCACCCTCGGGCGCAAGCTGGCGCGCAGGCTGGGCGTCGGCTTCGTGGATACCGATGCGCTGGTCGAGGAGCAGGCGGGAGCCTCCGTGGCCGATGTCTTCCGTTATGAAGGCGAGGCACGGTTCCGCGAAGCGGAGCGCGAAGCGCTCGAACGGGCGATCGCCGCAGGCGGCGAAACGGTGGTCTCGACGGGCGGGGGGCTCCCCACCTGGAGCGACAACATGCAGCGCATGAACGGCGTGGGGCATACCGTCTTCCTGCACCGCACTGCGGAGCAAATCGCCCGCCGCCTGAGCCCCTACGGACGCCGGAAACGTCCCCGCTTGCGGGGGCTGGACGATGCCGGACTGGTCGCTTTCATGGAACGCGATATGGCCGTGCGCGAACCCTTCTATGCGCAGGCGCATCTGGTCGTCGACTGCGATGCGATGTCCGACGACCAGGTCGTGGAGCATATCCTGAGGCAACTCGGCCTGAAATAGAAAAGACCCTGCGGCTGCGGCCCCGGGAGTACCCGGGGGCGCGGAAACCGCAGCGAACGATACGACGCGGCCGTGCCGCGGACGATGATATGCTGCAACTCCTGAAAGACGTGGATAAACTTTCAAATAATGCACCCATCGGTGTTTTCGATTCGGGGCTGGGCGGGCTGACCGTCTGGCGCGAGGTGCGGCGTGCGCTCCCCGCTGAGTCGCTCGTCTACCTGGGTGACGGTAAGAACTGCCCCTACGGGTCGCGCCCCCGCGAGGAGGTGCGGCGCCTTGCCGACGAAGCGGTCGCCTTCCTTGTGGCGCAGGGGTGCAAGCTGGTCGTCGTGGCCTGCAATACCGCTACGGCCGCCGCCATCGACTTCCTGCGCGAAAAATACGCCCCCATGCCGATCGTGGGCATGGAGCCGGCCGTGAAACCCGCCTGCCTGGCGACCCGCAGCGGGGTGGTGGGGGTACTGGCTACCGAACGGAGCCTCGACGGCGAGCTCTTCCGCCGCACGGCGGCCAGGTACGGCGACGGCGTAGACCTTGTCACGGCGCCAGGCCGGGGCTTCGTCGAACTGGTCGAAAACGACCTCGAAGCTACGCCCGAGGCCGAGGCTACCGTCCGTGCCGCCGTCGCGGAGATGCTGGAGCACGGGGCCGACCAGATCGTGCTCGGCTGCACGCACTATCCTTTCCTGCTTCCCGTCCTCGAACGTGTCGTCGCGGGCCGCGGCGTCACGGTCGTCGACCCTTCGCCCGCCGTCGCCCGCCGCGTCGTGCAGCTGCTCGACCGTTACGGCCTGCACGTCGACCCCGCCCACCGCGCGGAATATACGTTCCGCACCTTTGCCGACGAGGCCTACCGCCTCCGCCTGGAACGCAAGGCCTTGGGGGCACTTTAATAGCGCCGGATTCGCTTCCGAACCCGATTTTACATCGCGATATTCCGAAATGTCGAAAAAAATGCGTAACTTCGCTTGATAAAAATCAAGCGCAACACAGATGGCATCTAAAAATACATCCTCATCCCCCAACGGACGGCAGAAAGTCCAGCGTTCCAACAGCGACAGTGCGCGCTGGGTCGCAGGATTGCTGCTGCTTTTCATCGGGGTGTTCGCCGCCTCGGCCGTACTGTTCTCGTTTTTTACCTGGGCGGCCGACCAGAGCGGGCTGCTGCTCTCGCCCGAGGAACGTGCCACGCTGGGCGTCGAGCCTGGAAATCTCTGCGGCTGGGCGGGTGCCAGGCTGGGACGCCTGCTGGTCGACAACTCGTTCGGCGTGTCCGGCATTCTGATCCCGGTGATGGTGGTGCTCGTCGGCGTGCGCGTCATCCGCCAGCGCCCGCTGCTGTTCAACCATTCGATCCTCTCGCTTTTCCTCATCCTGATCCTCGGTTCGCTGACGCTGGGCTTCGCCTTCTCGGACAAGTGGAGCCTTTGCAGTTCGACGGGGTGGGGCGGTGCCTTCGGCATCGAGACCGCAGCGCTGCTGCGCACGCATATCGGGGTGCTGGGGACGTTGATCCTGCTGCTGGGCTGCTGGATCCTTACGGGGGTATTCATCAACCGCAATTTCATCAACAAGGTCAACCGTGCGGGCAACGTCATGGTCGATAAGAGCGGCAAGATCGTCGAGATCGTCAAACATAAGGTCGTGCACGCGCACGGGCAACCGTCCGATGCCGCCGGGGATGCGGCTGCCGTATCTGCGGAATCCGCCGGGAATCCCGGGGAGAGGCCTGCCAGGCGGTCGGCCGACACTCCGGCCGTGGAGTCTGCCGTGAAGGCGGAGCCCGAGGTGGTCGTGCGCCGTCCCGAACTCGAACTGGCCGTGCAGCGTCCGGTGCCGGAAATGCCCCGCGCTGTACGTACTCCCGGGCCTGCTGCCGCCGGGACTCCCGCCGCCCCGCAGGCCGCCCGCCGCGATGCGGACGACAATCCGTTCGTGGAACTGGGCCCCGACGGCATGCCCATTGTGCCCGAAGCCCCGCAGGCGGCAGAGGCCGCCGCATCCGATGACGACGGCGAGTTTACCGAGGTCGACCTGTCGCGCCCCGAAGGCCGGCTGGTGATCGGCCCCAGCGGGCTTGTCGAGCTGGAACGCCCCGCGGTGCGTCCTGCCGCCGGCACTGCTGTCCGGCCTGCTGCGCCTGTGTCCGACGAACCTTTCACCGAATTATCCCTGGGCGGGGAAGACCCCGTCGGGACACCGGCCCCGGCTGCCGGGATGCCCTCTGTTGCCGGGATGCCCTCCGCTGCCGCTCCTGTATCCGGGGAGCCGCTCCCCGACGGGCCGTTTACCGAGATACCCGTTCCTGCCGGGGGCGTCGTCGTGACCGTCGAGGCCAACGAAGCCCGTCTGGTCGATGAAAAGGCGATCCCGACCGAGAGCTACGACCCGCTGAAAGACCTCGTGAACTACCACAAGCCGCCCGTGACGCTGCTCGAAGACTATGTTTCCGACTCGGAAGTGAGCGACGAGGAGATTTTCGAGAACAAGACCAAGATCGAGGATACGCTCCGCAATTTCGGCATCCCCATCCAGCGTATCAAGGCCACGGTCGGCCCCACCGTGACGCTCTATGAGATCGTGCAGGCGCAGGGCGTCAAGATCTCGAAGATCCAGGGGCTCGAAAACGACATCGCCCAGAGCCTCAAGGCGCTGGGTATCCGCATCATCGCCCCTATCCCCGGCAAGGGAACCATCGGCATCGAGGTGCCCAACCGCGATAAGCAGGTGGTGTCGATGTACTCCGCCGTGCGTTCGCTGCGTTTTCAGGAGTCGAAGGCCGAGCTCCCGGTGGTGATCGGCCGTACGATCCAGAACGAGAATTACGTGTTCGACCTGGCCAAGATGCCGCACCTGCTGGTGGCGGGCGCCACGGGACAGGGTAAGTCCGTGGGGCTGAACGCCATCATCACCTCGCTGCTCTACCGCAAGCACCCCGCGCAGCTCAAGTTCGTGATGATCGACCCCAAGATGGTCGAGTTCTCGCTCTATGCCAAGATCGAGCGCCACTTCCTCGCCAAGATGGAGTCCGAGGACGATGCCATCATCACCGACCCCAAGAAGGCGGTCTACACGCTCAATTCGCTCTGCACGGAGATGGACAGCCGCCTGGAACTCTGCAAGAAAGCCGGGGCGCGCAACATCGCCGAGTACAACGAGAAATTCACCGCCCGGCGGCTCAGCCCGCTCAACGGGCACCGCTACCTGCCCTATATCGTCGTGGTGGTCGACGAGTTCGCCGATCTGATCATGACCGCCCGCGAGGTCGAGGGGCCCGTCATGCGCCTCGCGCAGAAGGCGCGTGCCGTCGGCATCCACCTGATCATCGCCACGCAGCGCCCCGACGTGAAGGTCATCACGGGCGGTATCAAGGCCAATTTCCCCGCGCGTATCGCCTTCCGCGTGATGCAGATGATCGACTCGCGTACGATCATCGACCAGCCGGGGGCCAACCAGCTTATCGGCCGCGGCGACATGCTCTTCTCGAAGGACGGGGAACTGATCCGTATCCAGTGCGCGCTGGTCGAAACCAAGGAGGTCGAACGCATCGTCGAGTATATATCGAAGCAGCAGGGCTATACCTCGGCCTATTCGCTGCCCGACTATACGCCCGATACGGGCGATTCTTCGGGGAGCATGGGCAGCGAGGACTCCGCCCCCGTGAAATACGATTCGCTCTTCGCCGAGATCGCCCGCGACGCCGTTTCGGGCGGCAATATCTCGACCTCGATGATCCAGCGCAACTACGAGGTGGGCTTCAACCGTGCCGGGCGCATCATGATGCAGCTCGAACGTGCCGGCATCGTCGGCCGCCAGCAGGGAGCCAAGCCGCGCGACATCCTTTTCCATGACATGCCCTCGCTCGAAGCCAAGTTGCAGGAGCTGGGCCTATTCTGATGCTGCCATGAAACGACTCCTGTCCCTCCTGTTGCTGCTTTCCGCGATGCAATCCGTCGCCGCAGTTCCGGCTGCCGCGGATGTTCCGGCTGCCGCAAATAATGTTCCGGCCGCCGGCCGTGCCGACGCGATCCTGGCCGGGGTCAGCGACGGCTTCCGGGCGCTGGGTGCCTACGGGGTGTCGTTCGAGGTTCGCTCGGACGAATACGTCACGCGCGGGCGCTATGCCGTCGAGGGGGAGAATTATTACCTCGTGCTGGGCGATGCCGAGGTCTACTGCGACGGAGCCGTGCGCTACGAGGTGGACAACCGCCGCCGCGAGGTGACGATCGACGTGGTCGACACCGGCAGCCGCAATATCCTCAATAACCCCGTCCATGCCTTCGATTTCCTCGGCAGCGAATATGCGGCCTCGCTCGCCGGCGAGCAGGAAGGCCGTGCCGTGGTGCGGCTGACGCCTGCGCCGGGGAATACCTCCTCGGCGGGCAATATCGTCCTTACGGTCGATACCGCCGCGATGCGTCCCGTGTCGCTCCGCTACGATTACGACGGCGAGCAGGTGCAGGTTTCGGTGCTGGGCATCAAGCCCCTCGAAACGCCGCTCAAGGCCTTTGCGAAGGATAACTACGCCGGGTACGAATTCATCGACTTCCGCTGACCATGTTCCGCCGGCCGATTATGCTGCTGTTGTCCGTCGCCATCCCCGCGGCGATGCTGGCTGCGGCGCCGGAAGACCCGTCGCCGGCGGGCGGGCATACCCCTGCCGCCGGACATGACCGCCCTGCGGCGGATATGCCCGGTTCGGTTCCCGGAGCCGGAAGCCCGGCCGGGCAACAGCCTTCCGGCACGGCATGGGAGCTTACCTGCGAGCGCGATCTGCTCTATGCGGCGTCTTTCGTAGGGGATTCCATACCGGTGCGGGTGTTCCTCGAATCGGGCGTCTATTTTCCGCTGATCGACAGCACGCTGGTCTGGTCGCACCCCGGGCTTTTCGAACCCGTCGAACTCGAACGTCCCGTGCGTTTCCGCATGGCCGGCGGCACGGACTATTCGGCCCGCTATAAACTGGCGCCGGGGCTCAGGGTGGGGGATACGCGCAGTTTGCGCGAGAGCTATGTCGTCGACCTCAGGCGACGCAGGCCCTGCGACCTGCTCTACCCGCTCCATACCTTCACGACCGACAGCGTGGCCGCGCCCGGTATTTTCGAGCTCGATGTCCGCCGCGGCATTTTCCGCCCGCTCTCATCCGGGAGCCTGCCGCAGCCCGGCGACGGGTGGGAGGCCTACGAACTGGTGCCCGACGGGCAGTCGGGGATGTTCTGGGTCGTGGATACAGTGCGTTTGTCCGACGACCGGGGACGCAGCCGTGCGATGCCGATGCGGCTGGTCGTCGATTTGGGCAACGCCAACCTGCTGGCACTCTTTGCGTTCAAACCTGAGGTCGGAAAATTCGTGTCACGCGCCCCTGTCGATCTGGTGGAAGGCCATACGCCGGGCGGGATGACCCTGCGGGTGCTGATGCCCGCCGTCGCCACTTTCATGGGGTGTTACTCCTTCGGCGGGCTGCCTGTCGTGGTGCTTGACAAACCGATGAAACTCCCCGGCGACGGTTTCCTCGGCGTAAAATTCTTCTCCGCATTCCGGGTGGTCTTCGATTTCCGCCACGGGCGGTTGTGGCTCAGGCTGGCGGATTGACCCCTATTTCCGGTTGAGGTACCAGTAGAGCCCGCCGACGAAGATGCCGCCGCCCGCGATGTTCCCGAGCGTGGCGGGAACCAGGTTTGCGGCGACCATGTCCGCCGCCGTCACCGGGGCGCCCAGCATCATCCCCAGCGGGATGAAGAACATGTTGGCGATGCAGTGCTCGTAGCCGATCACCACGAAGCACATGACCGGGAAAAACAACCCCATCATACGGCCTGCCGCGTCGTCGGTACTCAGCCCGAGCCATACCGCGAGGCATACCAGCCAGTTGGCGCCCACGCCGCGCAGGAATACCGTCAGCCACGGCATCGAGACCTTGGCCTGCGCCACGTTGCAGGCCGCTTCGCGCCACAGCTCCGACGAGAGTACGCCGGGCAGCACCACCAGGAAATAGGCGAAGAAGGCCGCCCCGATGAAATTCCCCGCGTATACCAGCCCCCAGTTGCGCAGCACCTTGCCCCATCCGTACCTGCGGCCCAGCGCCCCGGGTACGAGCACGGCGTTGTTGCCCGTGAAGAGCTCCGCCCCGGCGAATACCACCAGGATGAGCCCCAGCGGGAATACCAGCCCCGAGAGCAGGCGCTGCAACCCGGGCGCTTCGGCCACCCCGGGGAACCCGAACCCCGCCATCAGCGAGAAGAGTCCGCCCATGGCGATGTATGCGCCGGCCAGGAATGCCAGCAGGAGGGTCTTGCCCGCCGGGAGTTGCATTTTGCCCGTTGCCGACTTCTGAGCCAGCGCGAGTACTTCCTTGGGTGTGTTTATCTGTGCCATGTTCGGGAAATAGAGGCCGCAAAGGTAGTGAAACGATCCGGAACGCGCAAGCGGACGCCGTCAGTCTGCCGGGAATTTTTTTTGAGGCCGTCAGATCGCCGGAAAAGGGGCAAAAACGGGGCGTCGTCCCGGAAATCTTCCGCGCGGAGGCGATATTTATCGGCTTAAAGTTGCTCAGATCGGAAATAAATCGTATTTTTGTTCGTTAAAAGACTGTAATTTTAAAGAGATAAGATGCTAACTGAAGAAGAAAAGAATGCAGGTTTGACAGGACGTATCATTCCTATCAATATCGAAGAGCAGATGAAGTCGGCGTACATCGACTATTCGATGTCGGTCATCGTGTCGCGTGCGCTTCCCGACGTGCGCGACGGCATGAAGCCCGTGCACCGCCGTATCCTCTACGATATGAGCGCGGAGCTCAACCTCTACTCCGACAAACCGACCCGTAAGTCGGCGCGTATCGTCGGCGACGTGCTCGGTAAGTTCCACCCTCACGGCGACTTGTCGGTCTACGACGCGATGGTGCGTCTGGCGCAGGAGTGGTCGATGCGCTACCCGCTGGTCGACGGCCAGGGTAACTTCGGTTCGATGGACGGCGACTCGCCGGCTGCCATGCGTTATACCGAGGCCCGCATGAAGAAGATCACCGACGAGGTGATGGCCGACATCGACAAGGAGACCGTCGACTGGACGCTCAACTTCGACGATACGATCCCCGAACCCACGGTGCTGCCCACCAAGATCCCGCTGCTGATCGTCAACGGCGCCAGCGGTATCGCCGTCGGTATGGCCACCAACATGGCCCCGCACAACCTCAGCGAGGTGGTCGACGCCTGCTGCGCCTATATCGACAACTCCGAGATCACGGGCGAGGAGATGCTGCATTTCATCAAGGGCCCCGATTTCCCCACGGGCGGTATTATCTACGGCTACGAGGGTGTCCGGGAGGCCATGCTTACGGGCCGCGGCCGCGTCATGATGCGTGCCAAGACCGACATCGAGCATACCCCCAGCGGCCGCGAGTGCATCGTCATCACCGAAATCCCCTACATGATCAACAAGGCCGAGATGATCAAGAAGATCGCCGACATGATCAACGAGAAGAAGATCGACGGCATTTCCTACATCAACGACGAGTCCGACCGTGACGGCCTGCGGATCATCATTATCCTCAAACACGATGCCGTGGCGAGCGTCGTGCTCAACACCCTTTATAAGAATACGCCGCTGCAAACCTCGTTTGCAGTGAACAATATCGCGCTTGTGAACGGCCGTCCGCAGCTGTTGCCGATGCGCGATCTGGTCATGCACTTCGTCAACCACCGCCACGACGTGGTGGTGCGCCGCACGCGCTACGACCTGCGCAAGGCCGAGGAGCGCCTGCATATCGTGCTGGGTCTCTTGATCGCACAGGACAACATCGACGAGATCGTGCACATCATCCGCTCGTCGCAGACGCCCGACGCTGCCAAGCAGGCGATGATCGAGCGTTTCGAGTTGAGCGACATCCAGGCTTCGGCCATCATCGAGATGCGCCTGCGCGCCCTGACGGGGTTGGAGTACGGCAAACTGACCGCCGAGCGCGACGATCTTACCAAGCTGATCGCCCACCTGAAGGACGTGCTGGAGAATGTCGGCATGCAGATGCAGATCGTCAAGGACGAACTGCTCGAAATCAAGGAGAAATACGGCGACGAGCGCCGTTCGGAGATCGTCTATGCCTCCGAGGAGTTCAACCCCGAGGATTTCTATGCCGACGACGACATGGTCATCACCATCTCGCACATGGGCTACATCAAGCGCACCCCGCTGGCCGAATACCGCACGCAGAACCGCGGCGGCGTCGGCGCCAAGGGCAGTGCCACGCGCGACGAGGACTTCATCGAGCATATCTACGTGGCTTCGATGCACAATACGATGCTTTTCTTCACGGAGAAGGGGCGCTGCTACTGGCTCAAGGTCTACGAGATCCCCGAGGGCGCACGCTCCTCGAAGGGACGCGCCATCCAGAACGTCATCCAGATCGAACCCGACGACAAGGTTCGCGCCTATATCAACGTCAAGCGCCTGAACGACGCCGAGTATGTGAACAACAACTTCATCATCATGTGTACCAAGGACGGTACGATCAAGAAGACGAAGCTCGAAGCCTACTCGCGCCCGCGCCAGAACGGCGTGAACGCCATCGTCATCCGCGAGGGCGACCAGCTGATCGAGGCTAAGCTCACCAGCGGCAACGCCGAAGTGATGATTGCGGCCCGCGAAGGCAAGGCCATCCGCTTCAACGAGTCGACGGTGCGCCCGATCGGGCGTGTCGGTGCGGGTGTGCGCGGCATCTCGATCGAGGAGTCCGACGAGGTGATCGGCATGATCTGTGTGGAACCCGATTCGACGCAGGACGTGCTGGTGCTGAGCGAAAACGGTTACGGCAAGCGTACCGACCTCGACGAATACCGCATCACCAACCGCGGCGGTAAGGGTGTGAAGACGATCAACGTGACGGAGAAAACCGGCAAACTTATCTCCATACAGGCCGTTACGGACGACAACGACCTGATGATTATCAACCGTTCGGGACTTACCATACGTACGGCCGTGTCGCAGATCCGCCTGGCGGGTCGTGCCACGCAGGGCGTGCGTATCATCAACCTGCGCGACGGCGATGCCATTGCCTCGGTGATGGCCGTGCCTGCTGCCGGCGATGAAGAAGAAGTACAGTCCGCGGAGGCTGCTGAAAACGGGGCCGCAACGCCCGAAGCAGGACAGCCGGCCGAGGAATAGATGAAATGAATTTGAAAACTTTAAATTAAATTTTGTTATGAAGAAAACATTTTTGACGGCTTTCGCGGCGCTGCTCGTGGCTATCCCTGCCGTGCAGGCGCAGAAAGTCAACAAGAGCGGGCTCCTCACCAAGATCGAGAAGAGCGACGCCGACATCGCCGACGCGAAGAAGAACGCCAAGGCCTCCACGTGGATCAACCGGGGCAAAGCATTGTACGAGGCTGCCGTGGAACCGACGAAGAGCCTCTTCGTCAACATGGACGCCGCGATGCTGAAACTGGCCGTGGGTGAACCCTCGGCTACCAAGCAGGTGACGCTTCTCAACGTTCCCTACGAAGCGTGGGAGTACCCCTATTTCATCGCCTACATCAAGGACGGCAAGGTCGTTACCTGGACGCAGACCGACTGGGTGCTGAAAGAGGCTCCCGCCATGGCCATCGAGGCTTACAACAAGGCTTACGAGATCGATCCCAAGAGCGCTGCGAAGGCGAAGGACGGGTTGCAGCAGATCAGCGATTTCTGTTCGCAGGTCGGTAACACGGGTATCGACACGGGCGAGTACGTCGCCGCCGCCGATGCCTATGCCACGGCTTTCCAGGCACAGTCGAGCCCCGCTTACGGCGCAGCCGCAGATCCCGCGCTGCTCTACTATGCCGGTTACCTGCGCACAGTGGACGGTTCGGCGCACCCCTCGTCGTTCGGACAGGGTGCCGAGTACCTCAAGAAGGCGATCGACCTGGGGTATACCGACGAGGAGGGTAACATCTACTACTACCTCTTCCACTGCTATTACGGTCTAAAGAACGTCAGCCAGGACAACGTCATGCTGGCCAAGGACGCCCTGATCACGGGTATCGGGAAATTCCCGAAGAACGAGCGTATCCTCGACGGCCTGATGCAGCTTTACACGGCCGAAGAGGGCGTGGGCGACCCTGCCGACCTGGTAACGCTGATCGACTCGGCCATTGCCGACAACCCCGAGAACGTAGACCTCTGGTTCGGCCGCGGCCGTATCTTCTATGCGCTGAAAAACTACGACGAGAGCATCGCATCGTTCAAGAAGGTCGTGGAGCTGAAGCCCGACCTGTTCGAAGGCAATTATTACCTGGGCGTGTTCTACACGATCAAGGCCGACGAGATGAACAAGGTGATGAACGAGAAGCAGTACAGCAGCCAGACTGCCTACGATACCGACCTGAAGGAGGTGAATGCGGTCTATATGGAGGCGGTGCCCTGGTTCGAGAAGGCATACGAGATGAAGAAGGACGACGTCAATACGCTCGACTTCCTCAAGTCGATCTGCTTCCGCCTGCGCGACGAGGAGGGTATGATGGACAAGTACAACAAGTACAATACCCTGCTCAAAGAAGCCAAAGGCGAAGAGTAATCCCCTGCGGGGGCGGCGCTGCCGCCCTGTGCTTACAGGAATCCCGGCTCCGCGTTTCGGAGCCGGGATTTTTCATGCGCCGATGCGCCTGTCGTGATGTCCGTGCCGTCGAATTCGTAGGGTAATATCCGTGCGAGACGTCCGTGCAAATCCTGTGCGGCATCCGTGCGAAATGCCTGTGCTGTTGTGCCGATCTCCGGGCATTCTGCCTGTGGCGCGACCCGCGCTTCAAGATTCCGGGATGCCGAACCCCAACTGCCGGAGCATACCTTCGTGGTCGAGGCAAAAGCGTTTCATCAGCAGGTAATGCGGCGTCTGCTCCAGTTCGGTGAGTTGCAGCCCGTTGTCCGCGATCTCGTAGATGTCGGCGCCGGGGTAGGCCATGACGATAGGCGAGTGGGTGCTGACGATGAACTGCGACCCGCTTTCCACGAGCTGTTTTATCCGGCACAGCATATACATCTGCCGCGACGGCGAGAGGGCGGCCTCGGGCTCGTCGAAGATATAGAGCCCGTTCCCGCGGAGCCTGTGTTCGAGCAGGCTCAGGAAACTTTCGCCGTGCGACTGCCTGTGGAGCGACTTGTCGCCGTAATAGCGGTGTATGCCGTCGGCTATCTGGTCGATCTCGGTGGCGACGTTGTAGAAGCTCTCGGCACGCAGGAAATAGCCGTCGCGCGGCTTCAACCCGCGTCCGAGCACGAGGTTCCCGTATAGCGGGGAATGAGTCTCGCGCGTTGCGAACCGAAAGTTCTTCGACCCGCCCTCGGCATTGAATCCCGCCTTTACGGCGATGGCTTCCAGCAGCGTCGATTTGCCCATGCCGTTCTCGCCCACGATGAACGTCACCGGGCGGCGGAACCGCAACCCGCTGAACCCCGCCAGCGCGGGCACCGTATAGGGGTATTCGTGCGGCAAATCTCCGGCCTCTTTCAGTCGGATATATTTGATATAGAGTGCGTTTTCGGATAAGATCATGGCGGGTTTTTGGGGGGTTCCGTTCCGCTAATTTAGTGATTATCCCCGGATATGCGGCCTGTTATCGCAGGAAACCTTCCTGATTCCGGACGTTGCCTCTCCCGGGCCGTTCCGGCCTCTCCCTGCCCGGGGATTCACCGCCCCTTCCTTATGCGCCGGCTTTGCGGTAGATTGTCCGCAGGCTGTGCGTCATGAAGTATTGCAGCACGCCGCGCAGGAACATGTACAGCGTGAAGGCGAGCCACAGGGCGTTGTTGCCTATGAGCGTATGCCCGATATAGAAGATGCCGAAATAGGCTGCCGTAGCCCAAAACATCGAGTTGCGCATGACGCGCGTCTGCGTAGCGCCCACCATGATGCCGTCCATGATGAAGGGCATGGCGCTGGCTACGGGGATCAGGATGATCCATACGATATACCGTCCGGCGACCTCCACGATCGTCGCGGCGTTTGCGGCCGAATCGTCGATGAACAGCCCCACCAGGTCGCGCCACCAGACGATGTAGATTCCCACGAACAGTACCGACACGGCCGTGCCCCATGCGATGCAGCGCCGCAGGCAGTCGCGCAGCGCCTTTACGTCCCGGGCGCCGATGAACCGTCCGGTCAGCGCTTCGGCGGCATATGCGAAGCCGTCGTTCATGTACGAGAAGAGCGTGAAGAGCTGCAACAGCAGGGTGTTCACGGCCAGCAGCACCGGGTCTTCCATGCGGGCCGAAGCCCCCGTGAAGAAGGTGTAGACCGCCACGATGCAGAGCGTACGCAGCATGATGTCGCGGTTGACGATGAAGAAGGTTTTGAGCGGTTTCATGTCGAATACCTCGGCCCAGTCGATGCCCGTCAGCACCTTGCGGTAGCGCAGCATGAGCAGCAGCAGCGAAAGTCCCACGCCCGTCCACTGTGCGATCACCGAGGCGTAGGCGATGCCGACGATCCCCATGTCCATGCCGAAGGCGAACCAAAGGCTGCACAGCACATGCACCGCGTTGACCGAAATAGCCGTGAACATCGGTATCATGGCATTCTGCATACCCGTGAACCAGCCGTTGAACCCGAACAGGAGGATGCCAGCCGGTACGGCCCAGATGCGGGCGTAGAAATATTCGCGCGTCATTTCGTTGCCGTTCAGTCCCCACAGGGCCAGCTCGCCCAGCGGGTATTGCAGGGCGAGCATCAGCAATCCCATGCCCGCCGCCACGACCATCGCCCTTACGAGCATGTTGGTGCATTCGCGGAAATTCCCGGCGCCGAACGCCTGTGCCGTGAGTCCGCTGGTTCCCATGCGCACGAACGAGCAGTTCCAGTAGATGAAGTTGAAGATCGACACCCCGATGGCCAGTGCGCCGATCGTCGCCGCCGAATCCGCGCCCCAGTGCCCGGCGATGGCCGTCGACACGATTCCCATCAGCGGTACGGTGATGTTCGAAACGATATTCGGGAGCGCGATGCGCAGTATTTCGCGGTTCATGTTCATAGGTGCGGGGCGGGGATGTCCGGCAACCCCTGCCGGACGTCGTTTACGGGTGCAAAGATAAGGCAAAAGCGGCGAATTTGTAACGGCCCCTGTCTTTTATCGCCAAATCGGGTCTGCAATATGCCGTAATCCGGAAAAATGGATTACCTTTGCCCCACAAACTCATTCAAATACGTATGAAAGACAACAAAAACGACTCGACCACGGTACTTTCGCGTTTCGGACGCGACAAGCGCCAGCGTACCGTGACTGCTACGGCGGAGCGTGTCGAGCGTCGCCCGCGTTTACAGCGTGATGCTGCCGATTCGGAGCAACCGTCCAGCGAGGGGCCCCGTGGGCGGGCCTCCTACAATCCCCATTTCACGGCGGACAATCGCCCTGCATTCGACAAACCGCGCCGCCAGTTCGGCGACAAACCGGCTTACGGCGAGCGTAAGTCCGGCGATAAACCCCGTTACGAGCACCGCGACGGCGACAAACCGCGCCGCCAGTTCGGCGACAAACCGGCTTACGGCGAGCGTAAGTCCGGCGATAAACCCCGCTATGAGCACCGCGACGGCGACAAACCGCGCCGCCAGTACGGTGACAAGCCCGCCTATGGCGAGCGCAAATTCGGCGACAAACCCCGCTACGAGCACCGCGACGGCGACAAGCCGCGCCGCCAATATGGCGACAAGCCCGCCTACGGTGAACGTAAGTTCGGGGATAAGAAATACGGCGACCGTAAATTCGGCGACAAACCCTATAAGCCGGGGCCGAGGAAGCACGACGACAAACCGGCGTCCTACCCGAAATTCACGCCCGAAAAGCAGGTCGGCGAAATGCGCCTGAACCGTTTTCTCGCGCAGTCGGGCCTCTGCTCGCGCCGCGAGGCCGACGATTTCATCACTGCGGGCCTCGTTACGGTCAACGGCCAGATCGTCACCCAGCTGGGCACCAAGGTGCTTCCCACCGACGAGGTGAAATTCAACGACAGCCGCGTGCAGGGCGAGAAGAAGGTCTACCTCGTGCTCAACAAGCCCAAGGGTTATGTCACGTCGCTCGACGACCCCCATGCCGGCAAGACCGTCATGGATCTGGTCGAAGGTGCCTGCACGGAGCGCATCTACCCCGTAGGCCGTCTGGACAAGAACAGCCTCGGGTTGCTGCTTTTCACCAACGATGGCGACCTTACGAAGCAGCTCACGCACCCCTCGTACCTGAAAAAGAAAATCTACCAGGTGACGCTCGACAAGCCCCTGGCGCGTGCCGATATGGATCGCATCGCCGAGGGCATCACGCTCGAAGACGGCGAAATCTTCGCCGACGAAATTTCCTATGTCAAGGAGAACAAACAGGAGATCGGCATCGAGATACACTCCGGCCGCAACCGTATCGTGCGCCGTATTTTCGAATTCCTGGGTTACACGGTCACCAAGCTCGACCGTGTCTACTACGCCGGCCTGACCAAGAAGAACCTCAAGCGCGGAGCCTGGCGTTTCCTCTCCCGCGAGGAGGTCGAACGGCTCAAGTCCGGCCAGTACGAATAAGTCCCTGCATCCGGTCTTTGTCCGGAGGGATAAGAGGGTACAATCAGAAGGAGGCTCCTGTCGAGGGAGCCTCCTTCTGTTTTAACAGCAATAATCCCGGCATATCCGGGTGGTTGCGGGATGTCCCCGCATTCCTGTGGTATGGCGGCGATTCCGGTGCGCCCGGAAAACCACGGCACCCACGCGGCGGAAGCGTATGGTGACGGGCCGTGCCTGTTGCCGCCGTACCTGTTGCCGCTATGCCAGCTGCACCCGTCGGCCGCTGTCTCCCGGCTGCTATCTCCCGGCTGCTGTCTTCCGGCTGCTGTCTTTCTGCTGCTGTCTTCAGGCCGCCATGCTGCCGGGCAAATACTGCCTGCCCGCCTTGTCAGTGCGTCGCCTTGTACCAGCCTGTGTCCCGGATATTGTTCACCACGATCCCGCTCGTGCTCGGCGCGCTGGTCGAAATGCCCGAATAGGTCGTGATCGGCCGCTTGCCGCCCGAATAGAAATACTCCGTATGCAGCCGGTAGCGTTCGGGGACGGTGCGTGCGAGCTGTTCGTCGAATTCCTTTAGCAGGGCGGTGTCGTCGCACAGTTGGTAGACGTAATCCGCCAGGTCGTAGAACCGCGTCGGGGCATAGAGGTACTCGTATTGCTGCAACGGTTTCTCCGGGTCGGGGATGTACGCGGGCGATGCATTGTTGATGAGGCGCATGACTTCTGCCATCTGTTCCACCTGGTCGCATACCGTCACGGCGATCGCCCCGCAGTTATAGTTCGGGGCCTCGTATTGCTCGTAGAATTCGTAGAAACTCCGGCATACGCCGTCCAGGTCGTATCCCGTGCCGCCGTCGGTGAACAGGTAGGGCATCACCAGGTCGTAAGGATAACCGTAGGCCATCACCTCGCAGGGCGAGGCGATCAGGTGCCTGGTGATTTTGCGCAGGTCGTACGCCACCTCGATCGACGACATGAAACAGTCGTCGAAGAGGATGTATTCGAACCGGATTCCTGCGGCCGTTATCGCCTCGGCGAATGTCGTCGTGTTGGTACACCGCGAACCGCCGTCGCCGAACCAGCGGGTGAACTGCCCGTCGGGCGAAACGTATTCCCAGTGCCATTTCTCGGGGACGGTTGTCGCCGTCGGTTCCGTGCCGGCCTTCGCGTCGGCAGCGCTCCGGCCCGAGCCCGATGCGGGGATCCACGCCATGCCGTGCGACCCGATCGTGATGCCGTAGCGTTCGGCGGGTGCGGTCTGCTTGATGTAGTCGAAAATCCCGGTGATGGTCTCGGCCTGCGTCACGTCGAGGTTTTCGTATGTGCGCAGCTCCGTTTCGCGGCACTCCCCGTTGTCGTAGTACAGTTCGCGCAGCGACCCCTTGGTGGTGCTCGTTTGCAGGAATACCACAAGGCGGCTGTCCCGGAGGATATTCCCCGCCACGGCTTTCTTCACGTCCTCGATGTTTTGGAGGAAATGCGTGTACAGGTTCCCGGACCAGGGCAGGTACATGACGACCGTCTGGGGTGCGACGGCCGGGCTCTGCACCACCGAGACCGTGGCCTCGGCCTTCCCCGACGACAGGCGCAGCGCCATGCTGCCCAGCGCCTTGCGCCGGGTCGTCGTGTTGTCGTCCTGTGCCCTCACCGTTACCGTCGTCTCCCCGCGGCCGCCTCGGGTGGGGGAGACGTCGAACCCGCCGCCCGTCGTGGTGAGCGACCACGCTTCGGTCGACGACACCGTGAATGCCGCCTCCGAACCCGCCGTGCTGCGCAGTACCACTTCGTCCTGCGTCGTGGTCAGCCCTGCGCGTTCCTCTGTTTTTTCGCACCCGGCGAGCAGCGTCACTGCCAGCAGCAGCCACAGCGTGCGCCGGATTATTTGTAGGTACGGGGTTTCAGGTTGTTGAATTGCCATGTGCGGTCACGTTTATAGGTATATCCTTCGGGCTTGTTCCAGTATACGCGGCCGAAGTCGTAATAGAGCCCTTTGCGTTTCTTGTCGCCGACCATCCGGGGCGCCGTGAAGGGGATGAATTCCACCGTACGGCTGATGATGCGGCTCTTGCCGTAGGTGTAACCCTCCGATGCCATCACGTCGAGCGCATGGTCGAACATCAGGATATGGCGCGGGGTCTTCTGCGTGAGGGCATCTCCCGAATCCTCGATCGCGCGGAGCACCCCCTTCACCTTGTTGTAATACATCTTCTCCTGCAGCTTGTTGCCCAGCGCCCCGTGGGCATAGGCCATCAGGTTCAGGATCTTGGGGCTGAACGGGTCGCGGGCGAGCGCATCTTCGCCCACGTAGAGCATCGCGTCGAGCGTTTCGGCCAGCGGGTTGTCGGGATCGAGCCCCGATGCCAGCATCAGCAGCTTGTCCAGGTCGGGGTTCGCCTCCATCGGTTTGTAGCTCTCCTGGTGGGCGTAGCCGTAGTAGAGGTAGTGGTAATCCTCGTCGGTGAGCGTCTCGTCGCCCGCGTTGTAGCGCATCATCAGCGATGTGTAGTAGAACGGCGAATCGGGGTCGGACGTCTTGGCGACGATGTCCTCCTCGACGGGGACTTTCGCCGCGGCCAGCGCCGGGAGCAGGAGCAATGTCAGCAGTAAATTTTTCATATTCGTATTTTAGGCACTAACGCTCAAATCAGCGCAAATCGTATTCCGCGATCAGTTTGCGGAACTTTTCGCGCAGCGCCTCCGAACCTTCGACGAGCGGCAGCCGCATCGTCGGGCCGATTATGCCCATTTCGGCCAGTGCGCACTTCACCCCCACGGGGTTGCCCTCTTCGAACAGGGCGTGCACCGCTTCGTCGAGGCATTCGTATGCCTTTTCCGCACGGTCGAACTCCCCGGCCTTGGCGTAGTTCACACACTCCATGAACCGCTTGGGAAAAGCGTTCGCGGCCACCGAGATCACGCCGTCGCCGCCGCGGCGCATCAGCTCGAGCGTCATGCCGTCGTCGCCCGACAGCACGATGAACCCTTCGGGGCGCCGGTCGAGGATGTGCTGCATCTGTTCGATGTCGCCCGATGCCTCCTTGATGCCGATCACGTTCTTCATCCCGCGAGCCAGTCGCAGCGTCGTCTCGGCCGTCATGTTGACGCCCGAGCGTCCCGGGATGTTGTAGAGGATCACCGGCAGCGGCGAGTGCTCCGACACGGTGCGGAAATGCTGGTACAAGCCCTCCTGCGAGGGCTTGTTGTAGTAGGGCGTAACGCTCAGGATGGCGTCGGCGCCCCGCAGGTCGAATTCGCGCAGCTGATCCAGTACCTCCGACGTCGAGTTGCCGCCGCAGCCCATTACCAGCGGTACGCGTCCCGCGATGTGGTTGGTGATGAACATGGCTATCACGGCGCGTTCGGGCATGTAGAGCGTCGGCGTCTCGGCCGTGGTGCCCAGCGCCACGATGTAGTCCACGCCGCCTTCGATCACATAGTCGATCATGCGTGCCAGCGCCTGATAGTCGACTTTTCCTTCGGGTGTAAAGGGGGTTATCATGGCGGCCCCCACGCCGCAGAGCTTGTGTCGTATCATATGATTCTGTTTGGCATTATGTAGTTTTTTATGCGTATTCCTTTTCCGCGGGGCTCAGAACAACTCGCCTTGTTGGACGGGTTCGCCGTCCCCGCTTTCCGTCGCGGCCGGGGCGCCATTGTTCCTACCTCTGGTATTTGCCGTTGTTGCGCTGTCGGCTTCCGTCCCGTTTGCCGCCGGGGCTTCCTGCCCGCCGACCATGGCGATGAACTCCTCTTCGGAAATGATCTTCACGCCCAGCTTCTCGGCTTTCCTGAGCTTCGCCGGGCCCATGTTGTCGCCCGCCACGATGTAATCGACGTTGGCCGATACGGCCGCGAGGTTCCTGCCCCCGTGCATTTCGATCAGCTCCTTCATTTCGTCGCGGCTGCGCGAGAACTTGCCCGACACCACGAAACTGCGGCCTGCGAGCGACTCCGACGCCAGCTCCCGCGCCTCCTCCTCGAACTTCAGCCCCGCGGCACGCAGGCGGCGGATGATGGCGTGGTTCTGCTCGTCGGCGAAATACTCGATGATCGCGTCGGCGATGCGCCCGCCCACCTCGTCGGCCTGGGTCAGCTCCTCGCGCGTGGCCCGCATCACGGCGTCGAGCGAGCGGAAATGCTCCGCGAGGTATTTGGCCGTCGTCTCGCCCACGAAGCGGATGCCGAGTCCGAACAGCACGCGGCGGAAGGGCACCTCGACCGATCCGCGGATGCTGCGTATGATGTTGTCGGCCGACTTCTCGCCCAGCCGCGGCAATTCCGCCAGCTGTCCGGCCTTCAGGTCGTAGAGGTCGGCCACGTCGTGCACCAGCCCGTTTTCATAGAGCAGTTCCACGGTCTCCTCGCCCAGCCCTTCGATGTCCATCGCCTTGCGGCGGATGAAATGGATGATGCGGCCGACGATCTGCGGCGGGCATCCCCCCTGGTTGGGGCAGTAGTGCTTCGCCTCGCCCTCGTAGCGCACCAGCGGAGTGCCGCATTCGGGGCATACGGTGATGTATTCGAACGGTTTGCTGTCCGCAGGCCGCTGCGAGAGGTCTACCCCCGTGATCTTGGGGATGATCTCGCCGCCCTTCTCGACGTATACCATGTCGCCCGGGCGGATGTCCAGCAGGGCCATCTGCTCGGCGTTGTGCAGCGTCGCACGCCGCACGGTCGTCCCGGCCAGCAGCACCGGTTCGAGGTTCGCCACAGGCGTTATGGCCCCCGTGCGTCCCACCTGGAACGACACGCTGTCCAGCCGCGTGAGCGCCTGCTCGGCCTTGAACTTGTAGGCCACGGCCCATTTCGGGGCCTTGGCCGTGAATCCCAGCTGCCGCCTTACGGCGAAGTCGTTGACCTTGATCACCACGCCGTCGGTCGGGAAGGGCAGGGCATGGCGCCCCTCGTCCCAATGCGCGATGTAGGCGTCGATCTGCTCCGCAGTGCGGCATATGCGCGCCGCGTCCGAGACTTTGAATCCCCACTCGCGGGCTTTCTGCAGGCTTTCCCAGTGGTTCGTGAAGGGCAGGTCGTCGCCCGCCAACTGGTAGAGCGTGCAGTCCAGGCCGCGGCGTGCGACCACCGACGACGCCTGCTGCTTGAGCGTCCCCGCCGCGGCGTTGCGCGGGTTTGCGAAGAGCGTCTCCCCGGCCGCCTCGCGCTCGGCGTTGATTTTGTCGAACGAGGCGTAGGGCATCAGGATCTCGCCCCGTATTTCGAAGTAGGGCGGCCAGTCGTCGCCCCTCAGGCGCAGGGGAACCGTGCGCACCGTACGTACGTTGGCCGTCACGTCGTCGCCCTGCGTGCCGTCGCCGCGCGTCACGGCACGCAGCAGCCGCCCGTCCTCGTAGGTGAGCGATATGGCCGTGCCGTCGAATTTCAGTTCGCAGACGAACTCCGTTGGCCCTGCCTCCTTTTCGATGCGGGCGATGAATTCATGCAGTTCGTCGAGCGAATAGGTGTTGCCGAGCGAAAGCATCGGGAACCGGTGCTTTACGCTCCGGAACTCCGACGTGATGTCGCTCCCGACACGCACCGAGGGCGAATTGGGGTCGGACAGTTCGGGGTGCGCCCGTTCCAGATCCTGCAATTCGCGCATCATCGTGTCGAATTCGAAGTCGGAGATCTCAGGGGCGTTTTCGACGTAATATCTGAAGTTATGGTACTCGAGCTGCCGCCGCAGCTCTTCGACTCTCTCGCGTATCATAATATAAGTATAACCTGCGTAAAGGTACGTATTTTGTTTATAACATCCTGCAAATTCAAAAAAAATGCAAAAAAAAATTACGGATGTGGTGCGATATGTAAATTTTGCTTATAATTGCAGAAAATTTCCAAGCATTACTATGGCTAAACAGAATACGACGAAGAAACATATCGTAACGAGCTTTCACAACTTGACTCCCGAACTGCAGGATGCCGTAAAGGAAAAATACCCGCTGGGGTTCACCGAAGCGATGATGCGCGTGGACAAACCCAACGGCGATTTTTTCTATGCCGTGCCGTTCGATACCGACGAGATCGCCTATATGGTGAAGATCGACGTGAAGATCGACGACAATGCGCAGGAGGAGGACGACAAGGATTACTACGACGACGAAATCAAGGGCGCCGACGAAATCCAGGACGACGCCAATTCCGACGACGGCGGCGGCGACTCCGACGACGACGTGAATATCTGATCCGGCCATGCTGCGCTTTATCCCTGTTCTCGCTCTGTTGCTGTTCACGGCCTGCGGCCTTGCTGAGAACGAGCAGGATGATAAGAACAAGCGTATTTATATCACCTTCGCAGATCCCGCCTTCGAACGATTCTGTCTCGGAATGTTCGATTTGGATCACGACGGACGCATTTCGCGCTACGAGGCGCAGCGCGTCCTGGCGATGGATTGCTCCGGCCGCAACATCTCCGCGATGTGGGAGATCGGCGAGTTTTCCCGCCTGCGCGAGCTCGATTGCAGCGGCAATAATCTCACGCGGCTCGACCTGCGCAAATGCCCCGACCTGCAAAAGCTCGATTGCGGCGACAACGAAATCACGTCGCTCGACATCGACGGCCTGCGCGGGCTTACGCAGTTGGACTGTGCCGAAAACCTGCTCGCACGCCTCGACCTGAAATCCAACTCTTCCCTGCGCTCGCTCGATTGCCGCGGCAACCTGCTGGTGACGCTCGACCTGCCCCCCCCCTGCTCGGGGCAGTTGCAGGCCGACACGCGCGACAATCCTTTCCTTACGACCGTCTATTGCCTCGCTTCGCAGGGCGTCGACCGCAACGGGCCGACCGAGGTGGTCGTCCGCTGACCGCCCCCCCCCGCATCGTTTTCCGCTGACTGCCCGCGTCGCTTCCCGTCACCTGCCCGCATCGCTTCCTGTCGGTTGCTGCGTTGTTTGCTGCTGCCCCCCCCCGGCACTGTCATTTGCCTTCCGCGGCGGGTTTCCGGTACGCTTATTTCTGATACATTGTTGAAAAGTCGCCGCCGCGGGTTGGGTATTTCGGATAATAATTCTTACCTTTGGGTGCAAAAAATGTCTTTTGCGCCATAAATATTACCGGATACAATGAAAAAAGTTGACGTTATCCTCGGCCTGCAATGGGGTGACGAGGGCAAGGGAAAAGTTGTGGATGTGCTGACGCCTGGCTACCAGGTCGTAGCCCGCTTCCAGGGCGGCCCCAATGCCGGTCATACATTGGAATTCAACGGCGAGAAATACGTGCTCCGCTCGATCCCTTCGGGCATATTCCAGGGCGGTAAGACCAATATCATCGGTAACGGTGTGGTGATCGACGCCGTCCTTTTCCGTGAAGAGGCCGAAGCGCTCGCGGCCAGCGGCCACGACCTCACCAAGCAGCTCTGCATTTCGAAGAAGGCCCACCTCATCCTGCCCACGCACCGCATCCTCGACGCTGCGTACGAGGCGGCCAAGGGCAGCGCCAGGATCGGCACCACCGGCAAGGGCATCGGCCCGACCTATACCGACAAGGTCAGCCGCAACGGCATGCGCGTGGGCGATGTGCTGAGCGCCGATTTCGAAAAGATATACGCCCGCGCCAAGGCTCGCCACGAGAAGATCCTGCGCGGCCTGGCCTACGAGTACGACATCACCGAGTTGGAACAGAAGTGGTTTGCGGCGGTCGAGTACCTGCGTCGTTTCAACATCATCGACAGCGAGTATTTCGTCAACGAGTGCCTCGCCGCGGACAAGAGCATCCTGGCCGAAGGCGCCCAGGGTACGCTGCTCGACGTGGATTTCGGTTCCTATCCCTTCGTCACCTCGTCGAACACGGTCTGCGCCGGCGCCTGCATCGGGCTGGGCATCGCCCCGAACCGCATCGGCGAGGTCTACGGTATCTTCAAGGCCTACTGCACACGCGTCGGCAGCGGCCCGTTCCCCACGGAGCTGTTCGACGAAACGGGTGCCCGGCTGCGCGACATCGGTCATGAGTACGGAGCCGTCACGGGGCGCGAGCGCCGTTGCGGATGGCTCGACATGGTGGCGCTCAGGTATTCGATCATGATTAACGGCGTGACGCAGCTCATCATGATGAAGTCCGACGTCATGAACGATTTCGAGACCATCCGCGTCGCCACCGAATACGAGGTCGGCGGCAAACGTACGTCGTATTTCCCCTATGAGGTCGGCGACGACCTGAAACCCGTCTACCGCGAGTTCCCGGGGTGGAAATGCGACCTGCGCGCCTTCACCCGCTACGAGGACTTCCCCGCGGAGTTCAAGGCCTATGTCGAGTTCATCGAACGCGAGACGGGTGTTCCGGTGAAGATCATCTCCGTCGGCCCCGACCGCGGCGAAACCATCGTAAGATAGCTATTAACCATAAATACCTACTATGAAAAAACAGCTGAAAATTGTTGTATTGGCAAAGCAGGTGCCCGATACCCGCAACGTGGGTAAGGATGCGATGACCCCCGAAGGGACGGTCAACCGCGCGGCGCTGCCGGCCATCTTCAATCCCGAAGATCTCAATGCGCTCGAAATGGCGCTCGCGCTTAAAGACCGCACCGACGCTTCGACGGTTCATATCCTGACGATGGGGCCCCAGCGTGCCGCCGACATCATCCGCGACGCGATGTTCCGCGGCGCCGACGGCGGTTACCTGCTTTCGGGCCGCGAATTCGCCGGTTCGGACACGCTCGCCACGTCGTACGCCTTGTCGTGCGCCCTGAAAAAGATCCGGCCCGACATCATTTTCGCCGGCCGCCAGGCCATCGACGGCGATACGGCGCAGGTCGGCCCCCAGGTGGCTGAGAAACTCGGCCTGCCGCAGGTTACCTATGCCGAAGAGATCCTCGACATCAAGGACAGCACGCTGGTTATCCGGCGCCGCCTGAACTGCGGCACCGAGACCGTCGAGTGCCCCGTCCCGGCTGTCATTACGGTCAATGCCTCGGCTCCCGAGTGCCGTCCGCGCAACGCCAAGCGCGTGATGACCTGCAAATTCGCCCTCTCCGGGTCTGAAATCGCCGCGGCGCCCGAATCGGAAGCCGCACGGCGCGCCGCCGCGAAGCCCTACCTGCAGATCGTCGAGTGGGCTGCCGCCGACGTCGATCCCGACCCGCAGCAGCTCGGCCTTCAGGGTTCGCCCACGAAGGTCAAGAAGATCGAGAACGTGGTTTTCCAGGCCAAGGAGGCCAAGAAGCTCACCGCTGCCGACGAGGATATCAATTCACTGATGGTCGAACTTATCGCGAGCCACACGCTCGGTTAATACGTGCATAGGAGATGAACAACATATTCGTATATATCGAGAACGAGGGCGGCAAGGCCGCCGAGGTGTGCCTCGAACTGATGACCAAGGGCCGCGAACTGGCCACGACGCTGGGCGTGAAACTCGAAGCCGTGGTGCTGGGCGAGAACCTCGCCGGCATCGAGCATGAGCTCGCCAAATACGGCGCCGATACCGTATGGATCGCCGACGACAAGGTGTTCGCACCGTTCCGTACGCTGCCCCATACGGCCGTCATGTGCGGCCTGATCGAGCAGGAGAAACCCCAGATCGTGCTGTTCGGCGCGACGTGCAACGGCCGCGATTTCGCGCCGCGCGTGTCGTCGGCGCTTTACAGCGGCCTTACGGCCGACTGTACGCAGCTGGTGATCGGCGACCACAAAGACGCCAAGAGCGGCAGGGAGTACAAAGACCTGCTCTACCAGATCCGCCCCGCCTTCGGCGGCAACATCATCGCCACGATCGTCAACCCCGACAACCGTCCGCAGATGGCCACCGTCCGCGAAGGCGTCATGCGCCGCGAATATGCCGCCAAGCCGGGTGCCGGCGAGGTGAAGAAGATCGAGTGGCAGAAATTCGTGAAGGACGCAGACCTCGCGGTGAAGATCATCGACCGTGAGATTGCCGAGAGCAAGATCGACATCAAGGGTGCCGGCGTCATCGTCGCGGGCGGCTACGGCATGGGTTCGAAGGAGAACTTCGACCTGGTGTTCGAGCTGGCCGACGTGCTGGGTGCCGAGGTGGGCGCGAGCCGCGCAGCCGTCGACGCCGGGTTCGCAGACCATGCGCGCCAGGTGGGTCAGACCGGTGTGACGGTACGCCCCAAACTCTACATCGCCTGCGGTATCTCGGGGCAGATCCAGCATACGGCCGGCATGGACGGCTCGGCCATGGTCATTTCGATCAACACCGACCCCGAAGCCCCGATCAACAAGATTGCCGACTACGCCATCACGGGCGACGTCAACGAGGTGATCCCCAAGATGATTAAGTACTACAAACAAAATTCGAAGTAATGGCTAATTTCTTTTCAGACAATAAGGATTTGCAGTTCCACCTCCAGCATCCGATGATGCGCAAGATCGTGGAGCTGAAAGAGCGCGGCTTCGCCGAGAAAGACCTCTACGATTTCGCGCCGCAGGATTTCGAAGACGCCATGGACTCCTACCGCCGCGTGCTGGAGATCGCCGGTGAAGTCTGCGGCGAGGTCATTGCTCCCAATGCCGAGGGCGTGGATCACGAAGGCCCCCGCGTCGTGAACGACCACGTGGAGTACGCTGCGGGCACGGTTCAGAACATGAAGGCCATCGTCGACGCGGGCCTGAGCGGCCTTACGCTGCCCCGCAAGTACGACGGCCTGAATTTCCCGCTGGTCTGCTTCGTGATGGCCAACGAGATGGTCGCCCGCGCCGATGCCGGCTTCGAGAACATCTGGGGTTTGCAGGACTGTGCCGAGACGCTCAACGAGTTCGCCTCGGAGGAGCTCAAGGCCAAATACCTGCCGTGGGTTTCCGCGGGTGCTACTTGCGCCATGGATCTTACCGAGCCGGATGCGGGTTCCGACCTGGGCGCCGTGATGCTCAAGGCTACGTGGTCCGAGGAGAAGCAGACCTGGCTGCTGAACGGCGTCAAGCGCTTCATCACCAACGGCGACGGTGACGTTTCGCTCGTGCTGGCGCGTACCGAAGAGGGTACCACCGACGCCCGCGGACTGTCGATGCTCGTCTATGACAAGCGCGACGGCGGCGTGAAGGTACGCCGTATCGAGAACAAAATGGGTATCAAGGGCTCTCCGACGTGCGAGCTGGTCTTCACCAACGCCCCCGCGCAGCTGGTCGGCGACCGCAAGATGGGCCTTATCAAATACGTGATGTCGCTGATGAACGCCGCCCGCCTGGGTATCGGTGCGCAGTCGGTGGGCTTGTGCGAAGCCGCCTACCGCGAGGCGCTGAAATACGCCCAGGAGCGTGAGCAGTTCGGCAAGCCGATCATCCGCTTCGCGGCCGTTGCGGAGATGCTCTCCAACATGAAGGCCAAGTTGCAGGGTGTCCGTGCGCTGTTGTACGAGACGACGCGCTTCGTCGAGGTCTACAAGCAGTACGGCCATATCGCGCACGAGCGTCCGCTCGAAGGTGATGAGCGTCAGGAGATGAAGTTCTACAACCGCCTGGCCGACGGCTTCACGCCGCTCGTCAAGCTCTTCTCGTCGGAGTACGCCAACCAGCAGGCCTACGACGCCATCCAGATCCACGGCGGCTCGGGCTTCATGAAGGACTATCCCTGCGAGCGCCTCTACCGCGACGCACGTATCATGAATATCTACGAGGGTACTTCGCAGCTGCAGGTCGTGGCGGCGATCAACGCCGTGACCAAGGGCACCTTCATGGAGCAGATCGAGCGTTACGCTGCCGCCGAATACAACCAGCCCATGCAGCCCGTCGTTGCGAAGCTGAAGGAGCTGACCGCGAAGTTCTCGGAAATGACCGCCCATGTCGAAGCCGGGGACAAGGAACTTTGCGGCTTCAAGGATTTCCACGCACGCCGTCTGGTCGAGACTGCCGGCCATATCATCATCACCTACCTGCTGGCCCGTCAGGCCGGCGATTCGGAGGAGTATGCCGATTCGGCGAAAATCTTCTGCAAACTTGCCGAGGGTAAGATCTCGGAGGCCTATACCTACGTCATGAACTCCACGCTCGAAGACGTCGCGCTGTTCCGCGCCGTTGCCGAAGAGGCGGAGTAAGGTGCCGTATTTCAGTATGTAAAAAGGTTCCGCAAAAGCGGAACCTTTTTTTTTGTACGTTGTCCGTTGCCGATTGTTGCCGCCGGTTCTTGATTGCTGTTTATCTGTTTTTCGGTTATCTGTTTGCCGGTTATTTGTTTGCCGCTTATCGGGTTTGCCCCGGCGATAGCCGCCGCCGAAGCCCCCGAGGGGTTTATTTTTCTTTCGGCGGGTAATGGAGCGGGGCGAAAAATTCGTCGAGGGTAATATTGTAAAACTTGCAAATAATCGAAATAGTCGTCAGATTCGGGAAATTCTTGCCGGATTCGAGTTGTGCGATTCCCAACTCGGTCGCTTCGGCCAACTGCTCCTGCGATTGGTGGTTGTGCATGTGCCTTAGTTCCTTCACCCGCAGAATGATTTTTTGAAGCAATTCTTCGTCGCGGCGTTGTTTTTTCCGTTCCATTTTACAAAAAAATGGAATAAGTCGATTTTTTGCACTTAAACATGTTTAAGTATTAAGTAATTTACTTATATTTGTACCAGTAAAATTCAGAATACAGAAATTATGCTAACTTTGCAGAACAATACGGCATCGCCGTAACGACATACCATAAGGTTAAGACAACCTTTACGCCGTTAACAAACTTCCGACTGTTGCTATGACAGGTTTATGCGTGGTGTAAATATTGTCTGAAACCCTTGCTATGTCCCGGCCTCGTGCCGGGGCGGGCTCGGGCGTAAGGGCAACTACCATGCAAGGCTCGGAAGGCCTGTTAACGGGAGTTTGCACCTGCGCCCTTGCTTTTTTTCGCAGGCCGCAGGCCATACGCCGCCTCCGGGTACGGTTCGGGCGATGAATTCTTCTCCCCCTGAACAGCGTCACTATTGTTCGTCCGGCCGTACCTGTTTTTTTCGCCCCCCCCCTGTTTTTGCCTCCCGGTGCATCCCGCAATGGAAAAGGCCTGCGCACGTCATGCGCAGGCCTTTTGCCCAGTTGCCGTTGCAGGCCTACGCCTGCGCAGCTTCCTTCTCGGCCATCACGCAGCGCGTGGTGCCGAAAATATTGAGGTTGAGGTGCCCGGCGATGTAGGCCAGCGCCTTCTGTGCCTTGACCGAGTTGCCGGCCTCGTCGAGCGGCGGGGCGAAGGCCGCTACACCCATCACGCCCGGGACGACGCCCATGATGCCGCCGCCCACGCCCGTCTTGGCCGGGAGCCCCGTCGTGAAGAGCCAGTCGCCCGTGTGCTCGTAGAAACCCACGGTCGCCATCATCGAGGCGATTTTGGGCGACAGCTCGGGCTTGAAGACCTGTTGTTTGGTCACGGGGTTCTTGCCTCCGTTGGCGATCGTCGCCGCCATCGTGGCGAGCTGCTTGGCCGTCACGCCGATCGAACACTGGCGCGTGTAGATGTCCAGCGCCATGTCCGGGTCGTCGTAGATGCGGTTGTAATTCTTCAGCAGCCATGCGATCGATTTGTTGTTGAAGTTGGTCGCCGTCTCCGACTTGTACAACTCGTCGATCACCTCGACCTGCGAGCCTGCGAGCCCTTCGATGAATCCGGTGATCGCCTTCCATTTGCCGTCGCTGTCGCCTACGGGCTGCACCATCGAGCAGGCGCTGATCGCCCCGGCATTCACCAGCGGCGTCGAGGGATGGTCGTTTTCGAGCAGGATCGCCATGATCGAATTGAAAGGCAGCCCCGTCGCATCGGCGCCGATCTTCGTCAGCACCTCCTGTGCGCTGTACTGGTTCATCGCCAGGATGGCCGTCGGGACTTTCGATACCGATTCGATGCCGAATTTGTAATCGGTGTCGCCCACGGCGATCACCTCCCCGTCGGGCAGGCAGGCCGCGATGCCGAAGAGGGTCGACGGTACGTTGGCCAGGTAGGGGATATAGTCGGCGTTCTTGCCGCCCGTTTCGTTCTTGCAGCGCTCGTAGGCCTGCTGTACGGCCTCGCGAACCGTTGCGTTGTCGATTTTCTGGATCATTGTCTGATATATTTACCGATTTATTTGTTGTGAAGTTCCGTATCCGAAGGTTTTGCTATCGGTTCGGGAGCGTTGGTATGTACCGGAGCCGCTACGACGGGCTGCTGCTCCCAGTGGAACGGGGCGAAGTCGGCCGCGGCCTCGGGGTCTTTCCACGACGGTTTGCGCATGGCGTAGATCACGAACGGGGCGCCCACGACTACCACGCAACCGATGATGAGCACCGAGAACCAAACGGTGTTGCTGCCGGTCGAGATCTGGCTGGGCGGTACGAAGCTCAGGACGAAGGCCAGCAGGGCTCCGCAGAAACCCAGACAGCCCAGGAACCACATCAGGCCGTTGCCTTTGCCCAGGCGGAACGGGCGGTCGGTGTTCTTCATCTTGTAGCGCAGCACGATCGCCGCCGAGAACATCAGCATGTACATGATCAGGTACAGCAGTACGGTCAGCTGCGAAAGTATCTGATAGAACGACTGCACCGAGGGCATCACGACGAACAGCAGCGCCAGCAGCGTCACGACGCAGCCCTGAATGAGCAGGATATTCTTCTGTACGCCGTTCTTGTTGGTCTTCTGGAAGAACGGGGGCAGGTAACCCGCCTTACCCACGGCGAAGATACCCTTCGAAGGGCCGGCCACCCAGGTCAGCACGCCGGCCAGCACGCCGAACATCAGGGCAATGGCGATGATCGGGCCCGCCCACGACATGTGCAGGTAGTGGAAATAGTTGTCGAAGCCCACCAGCAACGACTGCGTGAGGCTGATGTCCTTGGCCGGGATGATGAAGCCCAGCGAGAAAGTACCCAGCACGAAGATGCAGACCGTTACGAGCGAACCGATGATGATGGCCTTGGGGTAGTTCCGCGACGGGTTCTTCACGTCCATGACGTGTATACCCATCATCTCCATACCCGCATAGAACAGGAAGATACTGCTGGCCAGCACCAGGTTGTCGAATTTCGACAGGTCGGGGAAGAAACCCTGCGACATGTCCATGTGGTTGTGTCCGCCGGTCGAAATGTAGATGATGCCCAGCAGGATCAGCAGGCCTGCGGGAATGATCGTACCGATCATACCGCCCCATTTGCTGATCTTGCCGACCCATCCCAGGCCCTTGAGTGCGATGAAGGTGGCGATCCAGTAGATTGCCAGCACCATGCAGAGCGTGAAGACCTTGTTCGAGGCCAGCGTCGCGTCGTGCGCGTCGTTCATGCCGATGAAGGCGATCGACACGGCACCGAACGTCAGTACGGTGGGGTACCAGATCGTCGACTCGATCCATTGCAGCCAGATGGCCAGGAACCCCGTGCGGGCGCCGTACGCCTCGCCGACCCAGCGGAATACACCGCCCTGTTTGGTGGAGAACATCGCGGCCAGCTCCGCGGCGACCATGGCCGTCGGGATGAGAAAGACGATGGCGGCAAACAGATAGTAGAATGCCGATGAAAGTCCGTAGACGGCCTCGGCGGGGAGGCCGCGCAGACTTACTACGGCAGTCACGTTCATAATCGCGAGTGTCATGACACTCAGTTTGAACCCTGTGCTTGTGGTAGTTTTCTTTACATCCATAATTCGGTTTGATTGAAATTGGTTTTAACGCTCATTGAGGTTGCAACTACCGTGCAAATCTGCCGTACAGGCTCTTTTTGCCCGGGCGATAGCGGCCGTATTGCCGAAAAAAACTATATTTGCACATAAACTTTACGCCTATGTACCGTATCGCGCTAATCCTGGCCCTGGCCCTCTTCGCCGCTTCCTGCGGCGGACGCCGTTCTCGGCCGCAGCAGACGGCCTGCGTGTCGCAGCCCCGTGTGTTCCTCCCGGCGATCGCGCCGGCGCGCCTCTCGCCCCAGGAGCAGCGCGACTACCTGCGCTGGCACTATTGGGATCGCTTCGATTTCGCCGATACCCTGTTCGTCCGCGAGGCCGATACCGCGCAAATGGTCGAGGCCTATGCCCGGTGGGTGGCCCTGATCTCCGACCGTCCGGCCGACGCCGCGCCGATGGATTCGCTCATGCGCCGCGCCTCCGCCTCGCGCCCGATGCTCGACTACTTCACGATGCTCGCCCAACAGGTGATCCACGACCCCAATTCCCCGCTGCGCAACGACGAATTCTATATCCCTGTGATGCAGGCCGTGCTGGCGAGCCCCTACTACGACGAATACGAACGCATCGGGCCGGCCTACGACCTCGCTATGGCGTCGCAGAACCGCCTCGGGCAGCGTGCCAACGATTTCCGCTATACGCTCGCCTCAGGCGCCACGGGTACGCTCTACGGCGTGAAGGCCGAATATACGCTGCTGTTCATCAACAACCCCGGCTGTGGGATGTGCAAGCAGCTGCGCGAGCAGATCGCCGGCTCGCCCATGCTTTCGGAGATGATCGAGCGCGGCCGCCTCAAAATACTGGCGCTTTATCCCGACGAAGACCTCACCGAGTGGCGGAACTACCGCGACCATATCCCCGCGAGCTGGATCAACGCCTACGATGCCGGCTGCCTCGTCCGCGAAAACGGCACCTACGACCTGACGGCCATTCCGTCGCTCTACCTGCTGGACAGCGACAAGCGCGTGCTGGTGAAGGATTCCACCGACGTGCCCTATATCGAGGAGGTTATCGACCGGAGAGGGTAGGGCGTCCCGTTCCCGGCGGCCCGCTTTCTCCGCCGGCTCTTCATACCGTTCTTCTCCGCCCTCCCCGCCTCTGCGCGCGTGCACATGACATCGGCTATAAGCGTTGCTTATCGCCCTATAAAAAAAGACAATCGGGATTTTATCCGGATTTTGTGCCTAATCGTTACCTTTGCACTGCACAAACAGAAAAACTAACACTCAAACATTATTACGATTATGGCAAAGAAATGGCGTTGTACCGTATGCGGTTACATTCACGAAGGCCCCGAGGCACCCGACCAGTGCCCGATGTGTAAAGTTGGCAAGGAGAAATTCGTCGAGGTCGTGGAGCAGGAGGGCAACCTCGAATTTGTGACCGAGCATGTCATCGGTGACGGCAAGGGCGCCAGCAAGGAGCTTTGGGAAGGTCTCCAGAACCACTTTATGGGCGAGTGCACCGAGGTGGGCATGTACCTTGCGATGAGCCGCCAGGCCGACCGCGAAGGGTATCCCGAGATCGCCGAGGCATACAAGCGTTACGCATGGGAAGAGGCCGAGCACGCCTCGAAGTTCGCCGAACTGATCGGCGAGGTGGTCTGGGACACCAAGACCAACCTCTACAAGCGCATGAACGCCGAGAGCGGCGCCTGCGAGGACAAAATGCGTCTGGCCCGCATGGCCAAGGAGCAGAACCTCGATGCCGTGCACGACACCGTACATGAAATGGCCAAGGACGAAGCCCGCCACGGCAAAGGTTTCGAAGGCCTCTACAAGCGTTATTTCGGCAAATAGTATTAGGTATTGCACTATATGCGAAAAGGGCGGCACCAGTGTGCCGCCCTTTTCATTTGCGCATTTCGCGCAGCTTCATAAACAGTAAAAACTTGTCTGTGAGCCACTCGTACCCCTCCTTTGCGGCACGTGCCACGTCGTAGACCGTTTCGACCTGGTCGCGGATGCGCTCCACGCCCTCGCGTATGGCGAGCAGGTAGATCACTGCTGCGAGCACGGCGAAGAATCCCCCGACGATGAGCGACGAAAGGATGAAGGAGCCCGTCACCTCCGACAGCCATACGACCAGTGCCGTAAGCAGCAGGAAGATGGCGATCGAGGCCGTCATCACGAAGAAGACCAGCGCCGCGACGAAGGAGCCGCCCGAAGTTTTTCTGTTATCCATCCCCATGAGACGTCATTCAGGCGATGTTTACTTTTCCTCGCATTTGCAGCGTGCCTCCTCGACCTTGCCGCGCACTTCGTCCACTTTTTCGCGTACCTTGTCGACTTCGTCGCCGATCAGGTCTTTGATTTGTTTGCGGAGTTCCGCACCCGACTGGGGCGTGAAGAGCATCGTGAGGGCCGATCCGATAATCATGCCGCCCACGAGCGATGCGATGACGATTCCTGTGTTTTTCATAGCTGTTGGTGTTTATTTGATTCAGCCCTTCGAGTTGCAAAGTCCGCGCCAAATTGTTACCTTTGGGAGCATGATCCCCGATCCCTGCACAACCGTGGCCTTCACCGGCCACCGTACCTATTGCGGCGAGGCCGCCGCCGCGCTTGCCGCCGCCATCCGCGGGCTTCATGCCCATGGTTTCAGGACGTTCCTCTGCGGCATGGCCGTAGGCTTCGACCTGGCCGCCGCCGAGGCGGTGCTCGAACTGCGCGATTCCCTCCCCGGGCTGCGGCTCGTCGCCGTAGTGCCCTTCGGCGGGCAGGAGGCGCGCTTCTCCCATGCCGACCGCGCCCGCTACCGCGCTGCGATGGCTTCAGCCGACGATGCCGTCGTCCTGTCTCCGGTCTACCGTGCGGGGTGTTATGCCGTGCGCAACAACTACCTCGTCGACCATGCCTCGCTGCTCGTCGCCTGGTACGACGGTTCGCCCGGCGGCACGCGCCATACGGTTTCCCGCGCCCTGCGCCGGGGCTTGGAATTCGTGAACCTCCACCCGCTGCGTGCCGGAGTCGCGCTGACCGAACCGACGCTTTTCTGACACGGTTCCTCCCGCGGCACAAAAGGCTCGGACAAATTGTAAATAATATATGAATAATTCATGGAACAATTCATCGGCAAGCACCCGCGCATAGAGGCCGTGGATGCTTTACGGGGTTTTGCCGTTATGGCTATTCTCCTGGTTCACAACCTGGAACATTTTATCTTCCCGGTCTATCCTGCCGATTCCCCGGGCTGGCTGAATGCATTGGATCAGGGGGTCTTCAACGTCGTCTTTACCCTGTTTGCCGGAAAGGCCTACGCGATTTTCGCCCTCCTGTTCGGATTCACGTTCTACATTCAAAGCGACAACCTGAAGCGGCGGGGCGGGGACTTCGGTTATCGTTTCCTGTGGCGGCTGGTGCTGCTGGCCGGGTTCGCAACCCTGAACGCGGCTTTTTTCCCGGCCGGGGATGTTCTGCTGCTGTTCGTCATCGCGGGGCTCGTCCTGTTTTTTACGCGCAACTGGGGCGACGGGGCTATCCTCGCCGCCGCCGTCGTTTTCCTGTTGCAGCCTGTCGAATGGTACCACTGCATAGCCGGCCTGCTGAATCCGGCCCACCGGTTGCCCGATCTGGGGGTCGGTGAAATGTATGCCCGAGTGGCCGAATACACGAAAGCCGGGAATTTTGGGGATTTCATCCTGGGCAATGTCACCTTGGGGCAGAAGGCCAGCCTGTTGTGGGCGGTAAACGCCGGGCGTTTCGTCCAGACTGCCGGGTTGTTCCTCCTGGGTTTCTATATCGGCAGGAAACAGTTGTTCGTCGCCACCGAAAAGAACCTCCGCTTCTGGGTGAAAACGCTGATCGTCTCCGCCATTGCCTTCGCCCCTTTGTATACGCTCAGGGAGCTTGTCATGGACAACGGTGCAGTCGTCGGGCAGACAGCCGGAACGGCGCTCGACATGTGGCAGAAGCTGGCTTTTACGCTGGTCTTGGTCGCTTCGTTCATCCTGCTTTACCAGCGCAGGAAGTTCAGTGCCGCCGTTGCCGGCCTGCGCTTCTACGGCAGGATGAGCCTTACCAATTATATATCCCAGTCCGTTATCGGGGCCTTCGTCTATTTCCCGTTCGGCCTTTATCTTGCCCCTCGGTGCGGATACACGGCCAGCCTGTTGGTCGGGATTCTGGTGTTCCTGCTGCAGGTGCGGTTCTGCAAATGGTGGCTGGGAAGATACAAACAAGGGCCGTTGGAGTATATCTGGCATAAGTGGACTTGGATCGGAACCGATAAATAGCCTGCCGGTTTCCGTTTCCGTTTCCGTTTCCGCTCCCGCTGCCGCCTCCCGCTGCTTCCCGCTGCAAAGCAAAATCCCCGGAGACTTTCCGCCTCCGGGGATTTTCAAAATGTCCCTGCGCGGGATTATTTCCAGTTGAGGATCTTGTGGAAGTCGTACTCCTCGGGGTTTGCGACATACTGCTTCGCAGCCTCGTAGTCCGCAGGCGTGATGGCGTTGATGATGTTGTCCACCACCGACGAGAACTTGTCCGACTTGATGTCCACCAGACGGGGCGGTATCTTGCCCGTCGTCGGATCTTGCAGGTCTTTCAGGTAGAGCGGGTTGACGTTGCCTTCCGAATCCACGTAGACCATGCATCCGGTCTTGCCCTCGGCAAAGAGTTTGTGTACGCCGATACCCAGTTCCGAGCAGTACGTCAGGTCGTATGCGATCGGGGTCTGGCAGCGGATCTCGTAACCCAGCTCCACGGGGCGGCTCTTGACTTTGAGGCCGATCTCCTTGAGCTTTTTCTCGATCATCTCGTTGAAGATGTGCGCCTTCGACACCTTGCCCAGCTCGGGGTGCCCGTGCTCGTCATAGGTGAAATGGATGCCGCTTTTGCGGATCTCTTCGTCGCTCAGCGCGTGGAATACGCCTTCCGAGATGACGGCGGCGCCGTAGTCCATGCCCATGATCTTACGCTTGATGATCGACGAGATGACGAGGTTCACGATCTTTTCGACCGTGATTTCCGTCTTGTCGAACATCTCGGGGATGACGATCATCGGGTAGTGGCAGGCCTCGCCGATGCCGAATGCCAGGTGGCCGGCACTGCGGCCCATGGCAGCCAGTACGAACCAGTTGCCGCTCGTGCGGGCGTCCACGTAGACGGCGCGTGCGATGACGGCACCCTTGTCCTTGGCCGACTCGTAACCGAACGTCGGCGTGCCTTTGGGCAGCGGCAGGTCGTTGTCGATGGTCTTGGGCACGTGAATGTTTGCGATGGGGTATTTCTTGGCCTCCAAGAACTTGGCGATGCGGTTCGCGGTCGATGCCGTGTCGTCGCCGCCGACCGTCACGAGCAGTTTGACGTTGTTGTCGGTGAAGAACTTGAGGTTGAAGTTGTTTTCGAAATCCGAATCCTTGGGCTTGAAACGGCTCATCTGCAGGAACGAACCTCCCTGGTTGAAGATGCCGTCGGCCATGAGGTAGTCGATGTCCACCATGCGGGGCGACGGGTTGAAGAGCCCCGTGTAGCCCTCGTGCAGGCCGATTACGCGGTAACCTTTGCGGAGGAAAGTCTTTGCGACGCTGCCTACCACGGTGTTCATACCGGGTGCGGGGCCGCCGCCAGTCAGAATTGCGATTGCTTCTTTCATGATTGTGATTGGGTTTTTATGTTTGAACCTGAATTAACCTAAATTGCCGCCCAAAATTACGATTTATTTTTCAAACGGGCAAAAAAATGCCCGCCCTCTTGCAGGATGTAATTTTATTTATTATATTGTGAATAAAATAAAGCGCAGGCTTTATAATAAACATGTCTTGCTAAAAAATGTTGCCATAAAAAAGTTCCTGTTTTGAAATCTTAATTCCAACAGAAATCCCCTGACGACTGTCCTTTTCCCGAAATACCACAATGTAAACACCGTGATTGTATAGCCATGAGAACCTTATCGAAATTTTCGTATTCCGCCACCCTGGTGCTGGCGCTGGTGTTGACCGGCTGTGCGGCAACCAAATCGGCCTCTGCCCCCGAACCCCGATCCGTTGACGGGGACGCCGCCTCGGCCGCCCTGCACGAGCAGGCGCTCCGGGCGCTCGATGCCCGCATGTTCGTGATCAAAGGGGATGAATTTTACCTGCCGGGCGATAAAATCCCGGTGAAACAATCTCCGGACAGTTACATTTCCATGCAGGGGACGCATGCCGTCATCCGGCTGTCGCCCAACCTTTTTCCCCGCAGTACGTGGCGCACCCTGAACATCGAGGACGATGCTGCCGAAATGACGTTGCTCAAACGCAAGCGCAGCGGAGACCTGCAGTACCGGCTTTTGATCGTCGGCCCCCAAAACGCGCAGGACCGGGAGGTGATCGTGACGCTGTATAAGGGTTCGAACAAGTGCTTTGTCCGGATCAATAAAGATCTCAACAGGCGCAGCCATTACCTCAATTTCACCGGGCATATCCTTCCGGCAGGGGAGTGATGGGCCTGCGGCCGCCCGTCGCACAGGCTGCGCCCCGCAAAGAAAAACGGTGTCCGGAATTCCGGACACCGTAAATTACATAAAATTCAGTGCTTGGATATATTGAGTAAATACAGCTCTTATTCCCTGAATTTGGAGGACGCCGGGTTATTCAACCACGGTTACGTTCACAGCCTGCTCGCCTTTGGCACCGCTGCCGACTTCGAATTCGACTGCCTGCCCTTCGTTGAGCGACTTGAAACCGTCCGTCACGATACCCGAGAAATGAACGAAGATTTCCTTGCCGTTCTCTCCCGTAATGAATCCGTAGCCTTTTTTGCTATCGAACCATTTAACCTTGCCTGTCATAAAAATGTAAATTAAAAAGTTTGTACTTGGCAAAGTAAAATAAAAAACATTGGCTTTCAAAACTTTTTGGCATGTTTTTTCATCTTTGGCAGAAAATTTTTATCTTTGTCCTGAAGATTGTTTTTAACGTCGACGCAATATGAACAAAAAACTGAAACTCGCACTTGCGACCCTGCTGGGATTCTCGGCAGCCTGTTCCACGGTCAAGAATGCGCCCGCCAAGGGCGAGGGCGAACAGCAACAGGAAGCCGGTGCGCCCGAAGTCAGGGATTCGGTTGCACCCCCGCGCGTGATGGTGATGTACGGGGTTCGCCCTCCCGGACAGAAAACGATCGGCGTGCCTCTCAAGGAGTCGGCGGTCGGCCCTGCCGAAGACGAGCAGCTCGACCCCGTAGCCGAGAAACCCGCCGACGACACGCCCTATATGGACACGAAGGGCAAGAAGGCTCCCGAAGGGGGGAAGTAATCCATGTCCCGTCGCCGCCTGGGGCTGCGCAAGCGTCTGGCCCTCAATATTTTTTCCGACCTTTACTCCTCGGCCGTCGCCGAGCACAGGCTCGATACGCTCTTCTGGGAATGTACGTTGCGCTGCAACCTCTCGTGCCGCCACTGCGGCAGCGATTGCCGCGTGGATCCCGGTGTGCAGGACATGCCGATCGAAGATTTCCTGAAGGTGCTCGACGAGGAGGTTACGCCCCATGTCGACCCTGCGCAGGTGCTCATCATCTTTTCGGGCGGCGAGGTGCTGGTACGCCCCGACCTCGAACGCGCCGGGGCGGAGGTCACCCGCCGCGGCTATGCGTGGGGCATGGTGACCAACGGGCTGGGGCTGACCGAATCCCGTTTCCGCAGCCTGCTCGATGCGGGGCTGCGTACGGTCTCGGTGAGCCTCGACGGCTTCGAACGCGAGCACAACTATATCCGCTGCAACCCCCTCAGTTACGAACGGGCGCTCGGCGCCCTGCGCATGATCGTCCGCGAGCCGTCGCTCGCCTGCGACGTGGTGACCTGCGTCACAGGGGCGATGGTGCCCAGGCTCGGCGATTTTTGCGGGATGCTCGTCGCCGAGGGCCTGAAACACTGGCGGCTCTTCTCGATCTTCCCCATGGGCCGTGCCAAGGACGACCCGTCGCTGCGCACGACCGACGAACAGTTCCGTGCGATGCTGGAGTTTATCCGGCAGACCCGCCGTGAGGGGCGCATCGACGTCAGCTATGCCTGCGAAGGCTTCCTCGGCGGGTATGAAACCGAGGTGCGCGACCATTTCTACCAGTGCGCCGCGGGCGTTTCCGTCGCCTCGATCCGCGTCGACGGCGCCATTTCGGGCTGCACGTCGATCCGTGCCAATTTCAACCAGGGCAATATCTACCGCGATCGGTTCTGGGACGTGTGGCAAAACCGCTTCGAACCCTTCCGCAACCGCGAGTGGGCGCGGCGCGGCGAATGCGCCTCCTGCAAGATGTTCCGCTATTGCCTCGGCGGCGGTATGCACCTGCACGGCGACGACGGCGGGTTGCTCTATTGCCACTATCACCGGCTTTGACGCATATCCCTTCCTGAAAAAGGGGCCGCCGTCCGTCGGCGGCTGTTTTTTTCTCGGTTGTCCCTTTCCTTGTCGGCTCTTACCTCGGCGGTTCCGATCTCAGTTGTTCCGATCTCGACTGCTCTTCCTCGGATGCCCTTCCCTTGTCGGCTCTTCCTCGGGGCTCGGCAGTTCTTTCCTTGTCGGCTCCGATCTTAGCTATTCCGATCTCGACGGCTCATCCTCGGATGTTCTTTCCTCGGCGGCTTTTACCCGCGGCATTGCCGGGGCACCTGTGCCCGTGCCCGTTTATTCGGGCAGAAGCCCGTCCAATGCGAGCCCCTCGTCAAACAGCCTCGTCTTGTAATCGCCCCCCCCCAGCTTGTCGAGCAGCCGGACGATATTGAACCCTGTGGCATACATATACTGGGATATGTCCGTCCGGTAGAGCCAGTCGTTCGCGTTAAGGTCGTAGCCGCCCGGACAGGCATGGAACTCGATGTAACGCGCCGTGCCCTCCATCGTTTCGTAAACCCGTTCCGCTCCGACTGCTTCCGGGGCCAGTTCGCGCCGCATTCTTGCATGGCGCTCCGCGCGCAGTTTCCGGAACCCGTCGATGTCCCTGCGGATAATCTCTGCATCGGTTTGCCTGAGTGCATCCAGCAGGAATGCGTTTTCCCGGTCTACGGATTCTTTGTACCAGCCGTATCTTTGATAGTGTCCTACCAGCTCCGACGAAGGGATGAGGCTCGCTCCCGAAGCTTCGAATTGCGCGAGATACGCCGGATGCCGGAATTGGAACCCGTGGAAATATTCATGCAGCACCATCGTCCGCCATATGGCTACCTCTTCCGTGCCGGGTATGCAGCGGGCCGTAATCTCGGGCGAACTGCACAGCAGGTATGCCGAACGGTAGTCGTATGCCGAACCGGCATCGGCCGGGTCTAAGGAAATCGTTCCCTGCATGTGGAATTCGAGCGAGTCGATCGTGGGCGTCGTATAGATTTTCAACTCACCGTCCCTGTAACGCAGCGTTGCCGGATATTGCGCCAGAAACCGCGCTTCGGGATTTACGGCATAGCAAAGCGAGTCGGTGAAGTAGACCAGCGGCACTTCGAATTGCGGATCGTCGAATCCCGGCCAGACGGCTGCGGCAACCTGGGCTTTCAGCTCCAGCACCTCGCAAATTCGTGTCACGGCGATCCGGTCTTGGGCAGTCATCGGTATTTCACAACCGGATAGCGCGGTGCCGATCAGCACGCAAAAACAGATGTGGAGTAGTTTCATCGTGGGATAGGTTAGGGTCAATACGAAAAAAGAGGATATCGAATATCCTCTTTTCTCTTGTCGGGGAGACTGGATTCGAACCAGCGACCTCCAACTCCCGAAGCTGGCGCGCTAACCGGACTGCGCTACACCCCGAACATTTGGGGCTCTTATCGTTTTAAGAGCGCACAAAGATAAGTCGAAAATCCGAAAAGTCAAAATAATTTCTGCAAAAAACGCCTTCCCGGTTATATTTCGGCTGCCGCCTCTTCCGTCAGCGCTTGCAGTACCCCTTCTGTTGCCTATCCCCGTTGCCTTTCTCTGTTGCCCCTTCCATCATCCCTTTCGGTACCTTTCCAATCGTCCTTTCCGTCGTCCCTTCCATTGTCTCACCCTGTTTCCCCGTTCCGTCTCCCGCCTGCAAGCCCCGTGCTTTCGAACTGCTGCTGCCGGGTGGCTGCGATACATGGTCGCGGACGGTCTGCGGGGCGGATAATTTCCGCAGGTCACTATACCCGCCGCTGCACATCGGTTTACACAACTAGTCGAAAAACGTGTTAACCGAGCAAAAACCGGCAAAATAGGATGCTTTGCGACAAACACAAAAAAGCCTTCCAGAGCTGTCTGAAAGGCTTTTTTCTCGTGTCGGGGTAGCGGGATTCGAACCCACGACCCCCTGCTCCCAAAGCAGGTGCGCTAACCGGACTGCGCTACACCCCGTCGTTCCCGACCTTGACCCCGTGATTGGCCTTGTGCAACCCCGCGAGGCTGTTGTGTGTCAATCCCGGGCATTCCGACCGGGGGAACCTTCCGGGTTCCGGGTTGCAAAGATAACCGCTTTTTTTCGTTCCGGCAAACTTTTACCCCGAAATCCGCCTTTCCCGGCTGCGTGCCGGATTCCTGTTGGGCGGGGCTGTCTGTTTGCTTGCCGGACGGTTTTTTTGCCGCCCTGTTTTCCAGAAACAGGCGGCTTTCCCGGATATGACTTTGCCGCGATCCGTATGCGTTGCCTTTCGGCTGGAGCCCTGTGGCCTCCGTATTTGCCCGGTTGCGGCCCTGCCTCCGGGCATTCCGGACGGCGCTGCTATTTCGTTGCGGTTATCTCTTCCAACAGGTGTCCGAAATCCTCACCCGGTGCGGGCTTGTACACCGCGAACCCCAGCGCCTGCGCCGCGTCCACATTCTTCTGCCCGTCGTCGATGAAGAGTGTTTGCGCGGGGACGATGCCGCTGTCGGCGATCACCTTGCGGAAGATCGCCTCCGAGGGTTTCAGCTCGCGCAGTTCGTAGGAGAGGTATACCTTGTCGAAATAGTCGTCCATCGTGTGCCCGTCGGCCGTGAATTCGCCGCGGATGACCTCCATCGACGCCGGGTTGTTGTTCGACAACACGTAGGTGCGAATCCCCGCCCCGCGCAGCCGTTCCACCTGGCGCAGTTTCCAGACCGGAACCCCCGCCAGGAACGCGCCGTATGCCCCTGCGATCTGGGCGTCGGTGACATCGTACCGCCCGTCGAGCTTCCGCATCGCGTCGCATGCCTCGTGGAACGACAGGTCGCCCCGCTCCAGCCGTCCGATCATCTCGGCGGGGTAGCAGGGGTTTATCAGTCCGGCGACCCGGTTCATGCCGAGCTCCCTGAATGCCGCTGTACAGCGCTCTATGTCGAGGTCTACGAGGACGCCCCCGAGGTCGAAAATTACATTTTTAATATCTTTCATAGTCATCTAATGTCTTGTCCGTGCGCCGCGTCCGCGGAGTTTGGCTCCGCCGTACTGCTTCCTGCTTCTCCCCGGCGACGCAGCCCGTGTCTGTGCCGTGTGCTGCCCGGCAGGACAGCCCGCTTCCTGCGGTGGCTGCCTGCGTCGTTCCGCCTTATTTTTGGAACTTCATCGTGAAACGCCGCACCGGCCGCAGCACCCACATCGGCAATACCTTGCAAAAGGGGATCCAGGCGCGGTTCCACCAGTCGGGTACGATGCAGCGGCGGCCTTTCCACAACGCCTTCAGCCCTCGGCGCGCACAACTGTCGGGGGTGATGAGCACGCCCAGTTTGCGGCCGATGCGCTGCCAGTAGGGCGTCAGCCCGTAGAGGTCTGTCGCTACGCCCGCCGGGCAAAGCGCCGTGACGCGGATGCCCCGTTCGCGCACCTCCTTGGCGAAAGCCACGGAGAACGAGCGCATGTAGGCTTTCGAGGCGCTGTATAGCGCCAGCCCCGGGAACGGCATCCACAGCGAGTAGGACGACATGTTGAGGATGTGCCCCCGCACGCCGCGGCGTACCATGTCCGCGGCGAAGAGGCGGCATAGCTGCGTGACGGTCAGGTCGTGCAGCAGGATGATGCGCTCGATGCGCTCCGCCGGCGTGGCGAGGATGTCGCAGAACGAGAATATCCCGGCGTTGTTGATCACCACGTCGACCACGATCCCCTCGGCTGTCATGCGGTCGTATAACTCCTGTGCCGCCCCGACCCGCGCCAGATCTATCGCAATCACCCGCACGTCGGGCGTCACGGCCGCCGTTGCCCTGTTGCCGCACTCCTTTCCGCTGCCGACGCCTTGCTGCGCACTACCGGCTGCGAGCGCCCCGTTCCCGTCCGTTTCAGCCCCGGGTTCCCCCGTAGCTTCGGCAATCGCCGCCGCCGGTTCGCGTCCCGGCGCCCCGCTTCCGTCTGCGGATGCTGCAACTCCCAGTCCTTCCGCAACTTTCGATTTTTTGGCAACTTCCGATCCTTCCGCGGCTTCCGGCTCTTTCGCGGCTGCTTTTCGCCCGGCCGGCCGGGCATTCCGTATCTCTTCCGCCACGGCTTCGAGCGGTGCGCGGTTGTCGCCCGCGATCACCAGCCGGTAGCCCAGCGCTGCCAGCCGCAGGGCGTAGCAGCGCCCGATGCCCGACCCGGCGCCCGTCACCAGCGCCCATGCGCTGCCCGGCGCCACTGCGCCGCGTTCCATCCGGCGGCCTTGCGGCTCGGCTGCGTGCTTCCGGCTCCCGGCCGGCGTCCCGCCTTGTGCCGCGGCCCCGGCCGTTTCGCTGTTCCGTTTACGTTTCTCCATGTGTTCCATGCTTACGGCAGTTTGGCCAGTTCTTCCTGTATCCTGCGTGGCAGCCCGTCGCAATGCTTGCAGCATTTCATGTCCACCGAGTACATCCGCGCGATGCAGTAGTTGCGGTGGTCGCAGCCGCTGCGTGTCGAGGCGTCGCCCTCGCGGAGCTTGTTTACGAACGCCGGGTCGTTGACCAGCGCCCGGGCCATCTGCACCAGTTCGAACCCTGCGTCCAGCGCCTTGTCGATCCCTTCGCGGCTCACCAGCCCGCCGACATATACCAGCGGGCATTTCAGCTCGGCGCGGAATTTCTTGGCGTCTTCCAGGAAATAGCACTCCTCGAAGGGAAACTGCCGGATCATGAAGGGCCCGCACCAGCGGATGAAATAGCGCAGCCACAGGGGCGAGTAGTAGCTCATCGTGTAGATCGGGATCAGCCCCCGCATCACGGCCATCGGGGCCTTGGACACGAACCCGCCCGAAAGCACGATGCCGTCGACACCGAAGCGTTCGATCTCGCGGGCTATGGCGATGCTTTCGGGAATCTCGATGCCGCCCTTGAACCCGTCGTACATGTTGTGCTTCACCAATACGGCCGTCCCCGTTTTCGCCGCGGCCTCCATCACTTCTGTGAGGCACATCCGCATGAAGCGCATCCTGTTTTCCAAAGTCCCGCCGTACTCGTCCTTCCGGTGATTGGTGTAGGGCGAGAGGAACTGCGAGATCAGGTAGCCGTGCCCGGCATGTACCTCCACCGAGTCGAACCCCGCGTCGTGCGCGGTGTGGACGGCCTTCCCGAAATCCCGTGCCACCTGCGCGATCTCGTCCTTGCGCATACCCCGCACGGGGGTGTAGGCATAGAGGTTGAACCCCGTCGACGCGCCGATCGGGATCTGCCCGGCGGTCGTCAAATGGGTCATGTTGCCGCAGTGCCCGATCTGGATGCCGGCCGCCGCGCCTTCGCGGTGTACGGCGTCGGTTATCCCGCGCAGCCCGGGCACGATCTCTGGGCGCAGCCACAACTGCTTGTCGAACGACAGCCCGCTGCGGCATACCGCGGCGTAGGCCAGCGTGGTCATCCCCACGCCGCCGCGCGCCACCGAAACGTGGTACTCCTTGAGCTGCTCCGTGGGGCCGAAATGACGCCCCATCGACTCGAACGCCGCCGAACGTACCGTGCGGTTGCGCAGTGTCACGGGGCCTAATTTATAAGGGGTGAACAGTGATGACATTTTCCGGTAGGTTAATAGATGAAAGGTATGATCTTTTTTCGTTTCAGCGCCGTGAATTCCTTCCCGAACTCTTGGGCGTAACGCTTGTAGAGCGATGCCGCACGGGGCGCGAGGTTGGCGAACGTCCACCAGGCGAATACCGCCCCGGCCCACGACCACGAAGCTACGGCGAAGCCCGTCCATTCGAGCAGTTCGCCGAAATAGTTGGCCGACGAGACGTATCGGAACATCCCCCCGCGGGGAATGTAGTGGCGCGTGTCGCCCGGCTTGCGCAGGTTGCGGATGATATGGTCGGAATGGAGGTTTACGGCCATCCCCGCCATGAACAGGGCTCCCCCGACGTAAATGTAGGGCTTTGCGAACCAGTCGGCGTAATAGCCTTCGGGCGAGACGTAGAAGATCCACCCGCCCTGCATCAGCGCGTTGAGGGTGTTGAACGCCATGCCCATCACGACGATCCCCAGCGGCATCTTCGACTCTCCGCGCAGCAGCAGCGGGAAGATGAAGGCGCGCTGCAGGTAGTGCGCCTGGAACAGCACGAAGAGCGCCAGCGGCCCGGCCTCCCATGTCCGCCCGGACATGAGCCAGAGCACGCACATTGCGATGAACACGGGCGACTCCATCACGACCCAGCCCACCTTGTTGGGTACCGGGGGGCCGTATTTCGGGTTGAACAGATAGCCGTACCCGGCTTCGAAAAAGTGCAGGGCGACGTAAACCCCGGCGGCCAGCACGGCCATGACGATCAGGAAGATATTGAATGTTTCTGCCATTTGTCTGCGGTTGGATAAAAACGTCGTAAAGTTACAAAACAAATCGGTATAATGAAAATCGCATCCGCCTCCCCTCCGGTTGTTTTTCTCCTTTCCGGGCACATATTTGTCTTATTGGTCGCAGCGTCTCTCCCGCCGGCCGGATTGTCCCTTTACGGCCGGTGCCCGCCCTGTGTCCGGGCTGAATGCTTTCTTCCTGTGCCCCGGCCAGTGCGGATGCCCCTCTGAGGGCCTGTGTGATTCCGCGGTCGTCCTTTGTGCCCCTCGGCTGCATCCCGATAAAAAAAGACGGCCTCCACTGCGAGTGGAAGCCGTCTGCGCGACCCTTCGCAACCCCGCAGGGCGCGAAATGCTTTGGCTGCAGGCGCCGGGGCGCCCGCTTTCCGGCATTCGTTCCGGGGTGCCGGAGCCCTCTCGTAAAAACCCCTGCCGAAGCAGGGGTGCCGGGACGGTAACCTGTGACGCTTCGGCGTCACGCCGTACGTACAGTCCGATATGGGAGTTGCCCGCTCCCGGCTGTCGGTCTGCCGTCCGGTGCCGGCGGCCCGGCATGCCCTTCCCGGACACGCCTGCGGCCGGACGGGGCATATTAGTGCGTAAAGACTTTTCCTTTCTGGTGTTCCTTGTTCTCGTACTTGATGCGCGAGGTAGTGGGGTACTCCAGCTGTTCGAATTCGGCGATGGCGTTGCGGATGTCGCCCATCAGCATGTCGGCCATGTCGCGCGACATGCCCTGGCGCACCACGATACGCATTACGACCACGTCCTCGATGTTCTTGGGCATCGTATAGGCGGGAACCATCCAGCCGCTCTGCTGCAACTTGGCCTGCAGGTCGAACAGCGTCCACTTGGCCTTCTTGTCATACTCGGGATCCATCATCCAGATGAACAGCGGGTTGACGACCTCCGTCGAGTAGTTCTTGAAGCATTTCATCGTGCCGATCTGCTGGTGGCAGTACTTGGCGATGTCCATCGAGTTCTGCTGTATCTCCTTGTACCCCTCGAATCCCAGGCGGATGAAGTTGTAGTACTGGCCGAGTATCTGCGCTGCGGGGCGCGAGAAGTTGAGGCCGACCTGCGTGATGTTGGCGCCCAGGTAGTTTACCGAGAACGACATTTCCTCGGGCAGGTATTTCTTGTCCTTCCATACCACCCATCCCAGGCCGGGATATACCAGGCCGTACTTGTGGCCCGACGTGGAGATCGACAATACCCACTTGAGGCGGAAGTCCCACTTCTTCTCGGGTTTGAGGAACGGCAGGATGAAACCGCCCGACGCTGCGTCGACGTGGATCGGGATTTCATAGCCGGTCTTGGCGTTGTACTCGTCGAGCGCCTTGTCCAGCCCCTCGATGTCGTCGTCCAGGCCCGTCCACGTGACGCCTGCGATCGGCACGATGCAGATCGTGTTCTCGTCGCACATCTCCAGCGCCTGCTTGGGGTCGAGCGTGATGTGGTCGAGCGTCAGGGGCACGGTGCGCATTTCGATCTGCCACAGCTGGCAGAACTTCTCCCATACGACCTGGAACCCGGCGCTCATCACCAGGTTCGGTTTGTCGAAGGGCTTGCCTGCGGCCTTGCGGCGCTGGCGCCAGCGGAGCCATGCGGCCACGCCGCCCAGCATACATGCTTCCGACGAACCGATGCCCAGCGCACCGGTCTTCCATTCGGCCTTCTCGGGGGTGTTCCACATGTTGGCGACGATGTTCAGGCAGCGGCCGCACATCACCGCGACACGCGGGTACTCCGTTTCGTCGATGTAGTTGATGTTGATGGCCTCGTTCATCAGCCGTGTGGCGTAATCGTCCATGTAGGTCGTTACGAACGTGGCGAGGTTCAGCCGCGGTTGTGTCTGCGGATAGGTCTCGTCCTTGACTAACTGGTAGGCGATCTCGGGAGCCGTCTTGCCCTTGGGGATGAATTCCGTGGGTGCCGGACTGCGCATTTCCTCCGAACCGAAAATGTCGGTCAGCGTGTCTTCGTTGGTGTGTCTTTGCTGATTCATGATGTAAATTTTGTTTTGGTTTACGCCCTCCAACCTTGCATGAACTGTGCCACGGAGCGGTTTCTTTCGGCCTAAACCGGGCTGCGGGGCCTCTTTTGCTTCGGCCGAAGCCGGTTGTGAAAAAAATGTCCGGAAAATTTGCAAATCCCAAAATGTTCGATATATTTGTGATATCAAAATAATATCACTAAAACTGTACGGATATGGAAAATGGAAATTTCGTTTACAAAGGCTGGAAATGCAACGGTTTCCTGGCATTGGTGCTGATCCTCGGCGGGTTGGCCTTGGGGGTTTACGCGATCGTCGCGGGCGCGCAGCGCATCGACGCCGGGCTGGCGCTCGGCGGCGGGCTGGTGGCGGCGGGCGTCGTCTGGTGCCTTTGCATGCTGATCTGCATGGCGGGATTCATGCTGCTCGAACCCAACGAGGCGCGCGTGATGGTCTTTTTCGGTAAATACAAAGGTACCTTCTACGAAACGGGCTATTGGTGGGTCAACCCCTTCATGTCGGCCAAGCAGATCTCGATCCGTGCCCGCAACCTGAACGTCGACCCGATCAAGGTCAACGACAAGACGGGCAACCCGATCCTGATCGGGCTGGTGCTGGTCTGGAAGATCAAGCGCGATGATATTTATAAGGCCGTTTTCGAGATCGACGCCCCGACTACGGCCGGGCAGACCGGCGTTTCGGCCTCGGCGCGCATGAACATCCTCGAGAACTTCGTGGGCGTGCAGAGCGATGCCGCACTGCGCCAGGTGGCCGGTTGCTATTCCTATGATAACAATGGTGTTGCGGACGATGAGCTGACGCTCCGCTCGAACAGCGAGCAGATCAACGACCAGCTCGAACACACGCTCAACGAACGCCTGGCGATGGCCGGCATCGAGGTGGTCGAGGCCCGCATCAACTACCTGGCCTATGCGCCCGAAATCGCCGCCGTGATGCTGCGCCGCCAGCAGGCCGATGCCATCATCTCCGCCCGCGAGAAGATCGTCGAGGGTGCCGTGTCGATGGTGCACATGGCGCTCGACCGCCTCGGCAACGAGCATATCGTCGAACTGGACGAAGAGCGCAAGGCGGCCATGGTGTCGAATTTGCTCGTAGTGCTCTGTGCCGACGAAGCCGCGCAGCCCGTGGTGAATGCCGGAACCCTGCACCATTGATTTAACTGGGGATGGCTAAAGAGAATAATAACAAGAGTTTCGTACTGCGTATCGACGCCGCGACGATGGACGCATTGGAGCTATGGGCTGCCGACGAGTTCCGCTCGATCAACGGCCAGCTCCAGTGGATCATCGCCGATGCCCTGCGCCGCAGCGGCCGCCTGAAGAAGCCGCGTGCGGCCGCCGGGGCGACCCTGCCGGCCGCGGATACGGGCGTTGCTTCGTCGGGCAGGGACTTCCCGCCGGCCCCGGCGGCCGTTTCTCCCGCGGTTGCCGCCGCTCCTCCTGCTGACGTTGCGTCCGGCGAAAGCACGCCCCCGCTGCAGGATGCCGTCCCTCCCGTTGCCGCAGCGGCAGCCGGGGAAGCCGGCCCGCTGCCTTCGCACGCCCGTATGCAGTCCGACGACCCGCAAAAAAATAAAGCCGATATAAAAAAATGAATCCGATGTTCAGGATGTGGAGATGTTATTTTTCCGGCCTGCTCGATGCCGGACGCTGGCGGATGTTTCTGCACAGCCGCATGTGGCTCGGCCTGCCCGTGGCAGCCGTTGCCGCGTTCGTCGTAATTTTCCTGCTGCGCCGTTTCGGTGAAAGTCTCCCGACTGCCGAGGCGCTTTGGAAGGGGGCTGTCTGTGCACTGGTGATTGCTTTTTGCTGGGCTTTGGGCGTGTGGGCCGCCGTCGGGCCCGAACCGTCCGATGACGACGGCGGGCAGGACGGGGAGGCCGTCGGTGACGTGGGAGCCCGTGCGGCGTGGCGGGGCAGGGTGCTCTGCTTCGTATTGCTGCTGGGGGCGTTCGCCCTGGTTTGCTCGTCCCAGATTTCGGAAATGCTGGGCGGCGAATGTTCGCTGGCCCGCGGGTTCGGGGGGATACTGCTCAAGGCGATGGCGGTTGCGGCCGTCGTTGTTCCCGTATGGCTTGATTCGGGACGCAGTAAATGGCAGGATCAATAAAAGCCGGTGCTATGTCGATCCCGATGTTTATAAAAAGGATGTTGCTATGAATCGGAAATGGATTTTTGCGGTTGTTTCGGTGCTTGCGGTTGCGCTGGCAATGTTCCCGCTCAACCTGCTGTGGGTCGGGCAGTCGCCGTTGCATGCGGCAGTGAGTTCCCTGCTGTTCGGCCTGCCCGCACTGCTCACGGCATGGACGCCCAAAGGGCGGTGTGCCGGCGGCCGGGCCGAATCCCGCAGGGCTGCCGGGAATACGGGATTCCGCACCTGCACCGGGCGCCCGGATCGCACTGTGCCTGAGGATCGCGCGGTGCTCCCGGATCATACTGTCCCTGCGGATCATACTGTCCCTGCGGATCGCACCGAACCAGCCGGGCGAAAGTCCCTGCTGGCGAAAGTCGCGCTGGGGATCGCTTTTTTCGTGCTGGCGGCGATGCTGGCATACGATATTTCGACCGAAGGCGTCGCCGTCGGAGTTACGAAGGCAGTCGGATTCGGTCTGTTGATACTGCTTGCTGCCGTTGGGCATAGATTAGGTTATCTAAAGTTATAGTTTATGAAAAAAATCGTCGTTTTTACGGGTGCGGGGGTAAGCGCCGACAGCGGTCTGGCGACCTTCCGCGATTCCGACGGGTTATGGGCTTCCTACCGGATCGAGGATGTCTGCACGCCCGAGGCGTTGGCGCATAACCGTGCCACGGTCATCGGGTTTTACAACATGCGCCGCCGCGAGATGCTCGCCGCGCAGCCCAATGCCGGACACGAGGTCATCGCGGGGCTGGAACGGGATTTCGAGGTCGAGGTCTTGACGCAGAACGTAGACAACCTGCACGAGCGTGCCGGTTCGTCGAAAGTGACTCACCTGCACGGCGAACTGACCTGCCTGCGCTCGTCGCGCAATCCCGATCTGGTCGTCCCGATCGAGGGGTGGGAGCAGAAGCTCGACGCCACGGCGCCCGACGGGGCGCTGCTGCGTCCGCACATCGTCTTTTTCGGCGAGGCGGTGCCGATGTTCGAACGTGCCGCGCAGATTGCCCGGACGGCGGATATCATGGTGGTCGTGGGGACTTCGCTGGCGGTCTATCCCGCCGCGTCGCTGGTGCGCTGCGTGCGCCCCGGAATCCCGATCTATGTCGTCGATCCCGGTAATCCCGATACGGCGGGCATCCGCAATCCGCTGACCCTGATCCGCAAACGCGCCGCCGAAGGTATGCCCGGCCTGGCGGAGCTGTTGCGGGAAAAGTATGCGGCGGGGTAGGGACGCCTGCATTTCGCGCCGGCTTATTCGCCCGCTTATTGCTTCTGCATTTCGCGCCCGTTTTTCGCACCGGTATTTTGCTTCCGGATTTCGCCCCGGTATTTTCTGCCGGCGGATTCCGCTTCGGCGATTCGCGGCCCGAGGGTTGCAGTGTTGGCGCAGTGAAAGAAAACCGCCTTCGGATTCTCCCGAAGGCGGTTTCGTTTTGGAGAAGGGCAGTCGGCCGAAAAGTGTTGAAACAGGGGGCGCCGTTTATTTCAAATCCTTGAAATAGATGTCCAGCAGCTCCTTGGCGGCGATGAACGACGATATTTTGTCCTCCAGCACGCGCTTTTCGTACTCCGCGACGCGCGCTTCGACCGCCGGGTCGTGGTAGAACGAGTTGCGCAGCACTTCGTTGATCGACTCGTACATCCAGTATTTGTTCTGGCGGTTGCGGTTGTGGCGGAAATAGCCGTTGGCCTGGATGTGGTCGAGGAACTCCTCGACGCCTTTCCATACCTCTTCGAGCCCCGTCGCGGCCACGGCCGAGCAGGTGTATACTTTGGGCCGCCAGCCCGATTCGGGCACGGGGAACAGCCGCAGTGCCCCCTGGAACTGGGTCTTGGCCAGTTCGGCCTTGTGGATGTTCTCGCCGTCGGCCTTGGTGATGACCATGATGTCGGCCATCTCCATGATGCCGCGCTTGATGCCCTGCAACTCGTCGCCGGCACCCGAAATCTGCAACAGCATGAACATGTCGACCATCGAGTGCACGGCCGTCTCGGACTGCCCGACGCCCACCGTCTCGATGAATACCACGTCGAAGCCCGCGGCTTCGCACAGGACGATCGTCTCGCGTGTCTTGCGTGCCACGCCGCCCAGCGACCCGGCCGAAGGGGAGGGACGGATGAAGACGTCGGGGTTGCCCGAAATGCTCTCCATGCGGGTTTTGTCGCCGAGGATTGAACCCCCGCTGCGTTCCGACGAGGGGTCGATGGCCAGCACCGCCAGTTTGTGCCGCAGCGAGGTGACCATGTTGCCGATGGCCTCGATGAAGGTCGACTTGCCTGCCCCGGGGACGCCCGTGATGCCGATGCGCACCGATTTCCCGGCGTGCGGCAGGCAGCGTTCGATGATCTCTTGCGCCTGCGCGTAATGGGCGGGGTTGTTGCTTTCGACGAGCGTGATGGCCTGCGACAGGGTGGTGATGTTGCCCGCGAGGATGCCCTCGACGTATTCGTCGGTCGAAAGCCTCCGCTTCTTGCGGCGCGTGAAGTAAGGGCTTACGATAGGCTGGTCTTCAACGCCTTCGGTGACGTTGAGCGCCGTGTCGTGATGGGTATCTGCGTACTCTTTTTCGTAATGGTTTATCTTCGTGAAGGACATGGTGCTATTTACTTGATTTTTCGATGATTTCGGGTGTCAGCTGCAGTGAGTTGCCCATCCACAGCGCCCGGTTCCGGCTGTCGACCAGCACCCCGAACGGGACGTACTGCACGTTGAATGCCGAGAATATCCTGCCTCCGGTGTCCAGTGCGACGGAGATGTGCCGCGAGAGGAACGGCGAAAGCAGGGGGGATATTTTCTCCTCGTTTTCGCGCGTGACGACCACGACGCGGAGTTTGGCGCCTAATTTGTCGGTTATCGCCCGAAGTTGTTCGAGCGACGCGGTGCAGGCCGGATTCGACGAGTGGAAAAACTCGACGTAGGTCAGGCGCGGGGTGGCGGCGGGTTTCTCTCCCCCGAGCCATGCCGGAACCTTGACCTCGGGTACGCGCTCGCCGAGGGCGATGTTTTGTGCCACGGCCGCCGCAACGGGGAGCGCCAGCGCCAGGAGTAAAGTGAGCAAAACTTTCTTCATAAAAGGCAGCCTTATTTTCAGCGAAGATAACAATTATTTGCCATATGGACGAAAAATTTTACATAGAGTTATGAAAATCGGATTCGAAGAGACCCCGGCCGCGCCTGCCGGGACTTACTCCCGGCACCTTGCCAAACTTTTGGCCGAATATGCCCCCGAGCACGAGTATATCGTTGACGGGGCGCGTTATAAGGAGCTCGACCTCTACCACGGCTTCCGCCCCGGGTTGCCCCTGCCGCTGCTGCGGAGGATACCCAGCGTGATGACCGTCGACAACCTCAATTTTCTGCGCTACCCGCATCTCTATTCGCTGCCCGAGCGGCTGGTGCTGCTGCGGCTCTACCGTCGTGCGCTGCGCTCCGCCAGCCGTCTGATTACGGTCAACCGCGATGCCCGCGAGGAGTTGTCGGAGCGGTTGCGGATCGACCCGGGGCGCATCGAGGTCGTCATGCCCCTCGCCGCGCGCGTCCCGCACGAACCGCCTGCCGGTGCGCAGCTCGAGGCGGTGCGGCGCAAATACATGTTGCCCGCCGAGTTCATCCTCATGCTCGGCACCGTCGAAGAGCGCCATAACCACAAGGTGCTATTCGAGGCGGTCGGCTCGCTCGGCGAACGCGAACGTGCGATCCGTGCAGAGGGGCTCGGCGCGGCGCAGCGCGAAGCCGTGGCCGCAGACCCGGAGCTGCCCGGGCTGGCTGCCGGACGTGCCCGGGGGTGGGGAGCCGCCACAGCGGCAGGGCGGGGCGGCATCGCCACGGGCATGCGCGGCGAGACCCCGGCGGATGCTGCCGTGCCGCCTGCCGCATCTTCCGCCGAGCGGGTCGGGATCGTGGTCTGCGGCCGCCGTACGGTCTATGCGGATTCCCTGCTGGAGTATGCTCGCGGGCGGCATATGGCCTCGCGTGTCGATTTCATCTACGAACTCAGCCCCGACGACCTGCCGGCGCTGTTCCGCCTCGCCCATGCCTTCGTCTACCTGCCCGATGCCGGGATCGAGGCGTCGATCGTGCCCGTGGTGGAGGCGATGCGTGCCGGAGTGCCCATGGTGCTGAGCGACACGCAGCTCAACCGTGAGGCCGCCGGCGACGCCGCGGCCTATGTCCGCCCTGAGGCGGCGGGGGAGGTGGCCGCTGCGCTGGAAAACGTGCTGTCGGACGTGAATTTCCGCCGCGAGATGAAAGCCCGTGAACGCCGCCGCGCCGAACTTTTCTCGGAATACGCCGTCGCCCGCCGGCTGATCGACATTTACAGTTCGCTGTGAAGCGCTTGGCCTTCCCGAAAGGAGCATAAATCCGGAAAAAAATACCAGAAAACGCTTGGGTATTTCCAATTTAATACCCTATCTTTGTGTTCGCAAAATAACAAGCTGGTATTTGACGCGAAATATTCACTAACTTAAATTTTATATTTGCTATGAAAGTTTCTCATATCGAGCATCTTGGCGTCGCAGTGAAGAGCCTCGATGAAGCAATTCCCTACTGGGAAAACGTATTGGGCCTGAAATGCTATGCCATCGAAGAGGTCGCTGACCAGAAGGTGCGCACGGCGTTTTTCATGTTGGGGCAGACCAAGATCGAACTGCTGGAACCCACTTCGGAGGAGTCGACCATCGCCAAATACATCGAAAACCGCGGCGTCGGTATCCACCACATGGCGCTTGCCTGCGAGAATATCGAGGAGCAGCTCGCCGATGCCGAAGCCAAGGGCATCCGCCTGATCGACAAGACCCCGCGCAAGGGCGCCGAGGGAATGACCATCGCCTTCCTGCACCCCAAATCGACCCAGGGCATCCTGACCGAGCTTTGCGAGAATAAGAACAAATAGTGTAACAAGGAATATTGCGGAATCTCCGAATTCCGCCAAAGGCGGAACAGAAGTCCCTCCCGAAGGAGTGACTTAGGGTGGGGTCAGACCTGTAAACGCGGCCGCAGGCTGCGGGCGATACCTGCCGGGAAATTCCGGGGTTCGGAAAAATTACAAACCTACATACTTATGAGTGAAATTCAGAACAAGATCAACCAGCTGATCGAGAACCGCGAAACCGCGCGTCTCGGAGGCGGTCAGAAGCGTATCGACGCCCAGCATGCCAAGGGTAAGTACACGGCCCGCGAGCGCATCCAGATGCTGCTCGACGAAGGCTCCTTCGAGGAGTTCGACATGTTCGTGACGCACCGCTGCTACGACTTCGGGATGGACAAGAGCCATGCCTTCGGCGACGGCGTAGTGACCGGTTACGGTACGATCAACGGACGCCTGGTCTATGTTTTCGCACAGGACTTCACCGTGACGGCGGGTTCGCTGTCGCTGTCGATGTCCGACAAGATCTGCAAGGTCATGGACATGGCCCTGCGCAACGGCGCCCCCTGCATCGGCATGAACGACTCGGGCGGTGCGCGTATCCAGGAAGGCGTGAACGCGCTGGCCGGCTATGCCAACATCTTCCAGCGCAACGTGATGTCGTCGGGCGTCATCCCGCAGATTTCGGCCATCTTCGGCCCCTGCGCCGGCGGTGCCGTTTATTCGCCCGCCCTGACCGACTTCATCATCATGAAGAAGGAGACCTCGAACATGTTCCTCACCGGCCCGAAGGTCGTAAAGACCGTGACGGGCGAGGACGTGACGCAGGAGCAGCTGGGCGGTGCCACGATGCACACCACCAAGTCGGGCGTGGCGCAGTTCGCCGTCGATACCGAGGAGGAGGGCATCGAGCTGATCCGCAAGCTCATCTCCTACATGCCGCAGAACAACATGGAGGATGCTCCGCTGGCCGTCTGCAACGATTCGATCACGCGCCTGGAGGATTCGCTCAACGACATCATCCCCGACAACGCCAACAAACCCTACGACATGGCCGAGGTCATCCGTGCGATCGTGGACAACGGCGAGTACCTGGAGTCGGCTCCCGGATACGCCAAGAACATCATCACCTGCTTCGCGCGTTTCAACGGCCAGTCGGTCGGCATCGTCGCCAACCAGCCCAAGTTCATGGCCGGCGTGCTCGACATCAACGCCAGCCGCAAGGCCGCGCGTTTCATCCGCTTCTGCGATGCGTTCAACATTCCGATCGTGACCCTGGTGGACGTTCCGGGCTTCCTGCCGGGTACGACCCAGGAGTACGGCGGCGTCATCACCCATGGCGCGAAACTGCTCTTCGCATACTGCGAGGCTACGGTGCCCAAGGTCACCGTCACGTTGCGCAAGGCTTACGGCGGCGCCTATATCGTGATGTCGTCGAAGCACATCCGCGGTGATATCAACTACGCATGGCCGACGGCCGAGATCGCCGTGATGGGCGCCAGCGGCGCCGTCGAGGTGCTCTACGGCAAGGAGGTCGCAGCGATCGAGTCGCCCGAAGAGAAAGCCAGGTTCGTGGCCGAGAAGGAGAAGGAGTACAACGACAAGTTCTCGAATCCCTACAACGCCGCTCGCTACGGCTATATCGACGACGTGATCGAACCGCGCAACACGCGCTTCCGCATCATCCGTGCGCTGCAGTCGCTGGCAACCAAGCGCCTGCAGAACCCCGCGAAGAAGCATTCGAATATTCCGTTGTAATAGAATCGCATGAGTATGAGAATATTATCGGTAATAGACTGGAGCTGGTCGGAGATGCTGTGGGTGGCACTCATCAGTATCTGCCTCGTGTTCCTCGTGCTGGTTCTGCTGGTGTGGGTGATGAAGCTCTTCGGCTATGTCTTCACGCGCCGCCAGGCCGCTGCGACTGCCGCTGCCAATAAGTCCGCGGTAGTTCCGGGGCAGATCCACGACGAGGAGATCGCGGCCATCGCCACGGCCCTGAAGCTCTACCGGAGCGCCCTGCACGACAGGGAGTCCGAAGTGCTGACCATCCTGAGCATCAAGCGTGCCTATTCGCCCTGGAATTCGAAAATTCACGGTTTAACCCCGCTTCCCGAAAGGAAATAGAACTTAAATAACAATGAAAGATTACTCACTGAAAATCAACGGACAGAATTATACCGTGCAGATCGACGAGGTGAACGACGCCTCGACGGTGGCGCACGTCGTCGTCAACGGTACGGCCTACGAGGTCGAGATCGAAGGCGCCAAGACCTCTGCCGCATCGCGGCCCCAGGTGGTGCCCGCTCCCAAGGAAGCCAACAGTGCCATGATTACCCCTGCGACGGCTTCGCCTTCGCCCCGCATCGCCCCTTCGGCCCCCTCGTCGGGTTACGCCGTGAAATGCCCGCTGCCCGGCACCGTGCTCTCGGTCAAGGTGCAGGTCGGCGACAAGGTGGCCTCGGGCCAGACGCTCGTCGTGCTCGAAGCCATGAAGATGGAGAACAATATCGACGCCGACCGTGCCGGTGTAGTCAAGGAGGTCTGCATCCAGCAGGGCGCTACGGTTATGGAAGGCGATAACCTGATCGTTATCGAATAGCCCTATGCTGACAATGCTAACCTCGAACGCTGACTTCGTATGGGACAGCCTGCGTAATTTCGCCGGTTCGACCGGTATCGCGGGTTTCTTCTCCGAGATGGGCTGGGGGAGCGTCGCCATGATCTGTGTGGCATTCTTCCTGCTCTACCTGGCTATCAGGCACAAGTTCGAACCGCTGTTGCTGTTCACCATCGCCTTCGGCATGCTGCTCACCAACCTGCCCGGTGCGAACCTGTACCATACCGAGCTTTTCGCCGACGGACATGTCCACTGGGATATTTTCGTGGCTAACGCCGGACTGCTCGACTACCTCTACCTGGGTGTGAAACTGGGTATCTACCCCTGCCTGATCTTCGTCGGCGTGGGGGCGATGACCGATTTCGGCCCGCTGATCGCCAACCCGAAGAGCTTCCTGCTCGGCGCCGCCGCGCAGATCGGCATCTTCGCGACGTTCCTCGGCGCTTACGCCCTGGGCTTCACGCCCGCCCAGGCCGGTTCCATCGGTATCATCGGCGGTGCGGACGGCCCGACGGCCATCTACCTCACCTCGATGCTCGCCCCCGAACTGCTGGGCCCGATCGCTGTGGCGGCTTATTCCTACATGGCGCTCGTGCCGGTGATCCAGCCGCCCATCATGCGCGCGCTGACCAACAAGAAGGAGCGTGGTATCAAAATGCGTACGCTGCGCCCGGTGTCGAAACTGGAGCGCATCCTCTTTCCGCTGATCATCGCCGTGATTATCTCGCTGCTGCTGCCGAGTGCGGCGCCGCTGATCGGCTGCCTCATGCTGGGTAACCTGATGAAGGAGTGCGGCGTGGTAGACCGTCTGAGCAAGACGGTGCAGAACGAGCTGATGAACATCGTGGTGATTTTCCTCGGCCTCACGGTCGGCGCTACGGCTACGGCCGAGGCGTTCCTGAACTTCCGTACGCTGGGGATCCTCGTGCTGGGCGTCGTGGCGTTCGCCATGGGTACGGCCGGCGGCCTGTTGCTGGCCAAGCTGATGAACGTATTCAGCAAGGACGGGAACAAGATCAACCCGCTGATCGGTTCGGCAGGCGTTTCGGCAGTCCCGATGGCTGCCCGCGTATCGCAGACCGAAGGCCAGAAGGAGAACCCTTCGAACTACCTGCTGATGCACGCCATGGGGCCCAACGTGGCCGGCGTGGTCGGTTCGGCCGTCGCTGCGGGTATCCTGCTGTCGTTCCTCGGATAATACTACGCCGGGCGGCTGAAGTGCCGTCCGCGACAGGGGCGGGCTCCGGTTTTCGGAGCCCGCCTTTTTTGTGAGTGGTCGTGCCGGGTTTTTGCAGGCAGTCGGCGCCGCTCTTCCGCCCCCGTAGGGACTCCCTCGCCGGGGTCTCCGGCTCCCGTCACGCTCTCCCTCTTCATGCCGTTTTTTTTTGTTGCCGGATGCGTTTTATTGGACAACAGTGCGATTTTTTTGTATCTTTATGAAAAATCCGATCCGCTTGTATCCGGTGAAAAAACATTGACTATGAAAAAATGGTGTGTATGGTTGCTTGCCTTGTGTGTGTCGCAGGGGGCTGCGGCACAGGATTCCGAGGCCGGGGAGTGCGTCTTCCACACGGGTTTAGAACAATATCCGACCTTTATGGGCGGAGACCTCACGGAGTTCCGTGCCTGGGTGTACCGCAATATCCGCTATCCCCGCGAGGCCTTCGACCGGGGCGAGCAGGGGCGTATCCTCGTTAGCTTCGTCATCGACACGCTCGGGAACGTTACGCAGGTGGAGCCGTCGTTGTACGGCATCCGTTCCTCGTTTTTCGTATTTTCGTCCGGACTGATTCCTGAATTATGAGCCGAGGTAAATGGATCATTGCTTTTCTCTGCGTGCCGGCTGCCCTGCTCGGGGCGGCTCTCCTCCGGTCGGGGCATATCTCCGGGAGGTTGCAGGCGGAAGGCGTCGAGACGAAGGCCGTGCTGACAGGCAGCTCTTCACGGGCTGAATTCGTCGGGTACAGGCCCCGCAGCCGTCGTTACCGCGGGAAACATACGGTCTGTTACTTCGATTACCGTTATGTGGTCGGCGGACAAACGTACACCGGTAAGGTGCGCAAAAAAGAGAACCTCCATACGGCCCGCATCGGCGATTCGGTCGTGGTGCGCTACCTGCCCGACGACCCCGGCGTGCACCGGCTCGTGACCGATTCGGCGGGACGCTACGAGGTCGTCCGCCATGCCCGCGGACGTTCCCGTAGCGGTCGCTGACCCGCGGCCGCGTTCCCGCCTGCCTGCCCGTTCGATTTGTAATTCCGGATATAAAATCGTATGTTTGCAGGGATCGTCTACCCGAATCCATTTGAAAATGACCCGATTCTTTTTTCTCCTTGCTGCGCTCCCGTACTTTGCGGGCAGCGCTGCGGCACATCCGGCCATCCTGCCGGATTCTTCCGCCGTGGTAAGGCTGGATACCGCCGCTTCCGGCCGGACTGTTTACCTGCGCGTGGACGAGCCTCCCCGGTTCCAGGGGGGCGACGTGCTCGCTTTCCGGGACTGGGTGTTCCGGCATCTTTGTTTCGGCGGGGAGATGTTCCGCGAGGGGGTCGAGGCGCGCCTGGTCGTGTCGTTCGTCGTCGGCAGGCAAGGGGCGGTCGAGGAGCCGGAAGTGGTCAGTTCGACGGACGAACGATGCTCGGCCGAAGTCCTGCGTGTGCTCGCCTCCGCACCGCGGTGGACTCCCGGACGCCTGGGGAACGTTGCGGTGCGCACGAAACTGGTAATGCCCGTCAATATCCAGTTGGCGGTGCCTACGGCCGCGGATTCGCTCGCGGCGGGGCTGTCGGATGGAATTCCGTTGGAGGAGGATGTGGCCGGGGAACTGGAACGGATGCCGCTATTTCAGGGCGGGGATCTGCAAAGTTTCCGCAAATGGGTGATGGAGAACCTGAAATATCCCCGGGAGGCGCTCGAGGATGAAGTCGAAGACGACATTGTAGTGACGTTCATTGTCGAAAAGGACGGGACGCTGTCCGAAATCGTCGTGGAGCAGGGACTGAATCTGGCCCTGATCCGGGAAGTAGGGCGGGTGCTCACCCTGTCGCCCAAGTGGGAACCCGGACGGCTCGGGAACGGTGAACCGGTGCAGGTGAGGTATACGCTTCCGTTGATTTTCCGGCTGGACAGAACCCGGCCTGCCGGGCAGCCGGTGCGACCGTCCGTCCCGGGACGGGAAGTCCGGGTCGGCGTTGATGACTATTCTCGTTTTTAATCCGTATTATTTTGCAGAACGAAAACTTTTTAGTACCTTTGCGCACCCGTAAAGTGCGGGGAACGGATTACAAACAAGTTAAATTAAACGTAAAACACAGTGGATTCATTAAGCTACAAGACTATCTCGGCCAATGCTTCGACGGTGACCAAGGAATGGGTCGTCATCGACGCTGCGGATGAGGTATTGGGACGTCTTGCATCGCAGATCGCGAAGATCCTCCGAGGCAAGAACAAGCCCAGCTACACGCCCCACGTGGATTGCGGTGACTACGTCATCGTCATCAATGCGGACAAGGTGAAGCTCACGGGCAAAAAAATGACCGACAAGGTCTACACGCGTCACACCGGATACCCCGGCGGCCAGCGTTTCGCTACGCCTGCCGACTATCTGGCCAAGAAACCGACGTTCATCGTCGAAAAAGCAGTCAAGGGCATGCTGCCCCGCACCCGTCTGGGCGCCGCGCTGCTCAGAAACCTGAAGGTATATGCCGGTACGGAGCATCCGCACGCAGCGCAGAACCCGAAGACCATTAAGTTAAACGAGATTAAGTAAGAGTTATGGAAGTTGTAAACACCGTAGGTCGTCGTAAGGCCGCTGTGGCTCGCGTATACGTGAAGCCGGGTAAGGGTCAGATTACAATCAACCGCAAGGCGCTTGAAGTTTACTTCCCGCTCGAAATTCTCCAGTACCAGGTGAAGCAGCCGCTGCTGGCTACCAACACGGTGGAGAATTACGACATCGTCATCAACCTCGATGGCGGTGGTGTTACGGGACAGGCTTCGGCCGCTCGCTTGGGCATCGCACGCGCATTGTGCGAAATCGACGCTGAGATGCGTCCGGCACTCAAAAAAGCCGGGTTCCTCACGCGCGATCCCCGCGAGGTTGAGCGTAAGAAGCCCGGTCAGCCCGGAGCACGCCGCAAGTTCCAGTTCAGCAAGCGTTAATCGTACGACCGAATTTCGGCAAGCACGGTGCGGGTCACAAACCGGAAAGACTACCTATATTATCTATACGCGTATTACTTTCAGGTTGCCCCGCCGCGGAAAACCCGTGGGATCGGCCAGGCCGCTACCCGTCGGGTTGAAGAAAAGAGAATTAAAATTAACAAACACGATTGAATTAAAATGTCACGTACAGATTTTAATACATTATTGGAAGCCGGTGCGCACTTCGGTCACCTGAAGCGCAAATGGAATCCCAAAATGGCTCCTTACATCTTCATGGAGAAGAACGGCATCCACATCATCGACCTGCACAAGACCGTGCTCAAGATCGATGAGGCTGCCGCAGCCATCAAGCAGATCGCCAAGAGCGGCCGCCGCGTGCTGTTCGTAGCCACGAAGAAACAAGCCAAGGATATTGTTGCCGAAAAGGTGGCAGCCGTCGGTATGCCTTACGTCACAGAGCGTTGGGCAGGCGGTATGCTGACAAACTTCCCCACCATACGTAAAGCCGTCAAGAAAATGGCTACCATCGACAAGATGAATAGCGACGGCACGTTCGATAACTTCTCCAAGCGTGAGAAGCTCCAGATTTCCCGCCAGCGCGCGAAGCTCGAGAAGAACCTCGGCTCGATCGCCGACCTGACGCGCCTGCCGGCCGCCCTGTTCGTCGTCGACGTGCAGAAGGAGGCCAACGCCGTAAGGGAGGCAAAACGCCTGAGCATCCCCGTATTTGCAATGGTAGATACTTGTTGTGATCCGACCGACATTGATTACGTTATACCTGCAAATGACGATGCTACCAAGTCGATTGCCGTGGTGCTCGAAGCCATGTGCGCCGCAATCGCCGAGGGTACCGAGGAGCGTAAGCTCGAAAAGGAGAAGGAAGCCCAGGAGGCCGAGGCAGGTGCCGACGCTCCCGTGAAGAAGGAGGGCAAGCCCCGCATCAAGAAGGCCGTGAAGGCGGCCATCGATGCCGAGCAGGCCGCCGTAGCCGAGGTTGTCGCAGCTGTGGAGACTCCGTTCGAGGAGCCCGCAGCCGAAGCAGCAGTTGAAGCTGTAGCCGAAGCAGCAGCCGTTGAAGCAGTAGCCGAAGAGGCAGCTGCGGAAGCGGTAGCCGAGGCCAAGGCCGAGTAATCGCCTTTTGGGGAAATCAATTAACAATAAAAAGAAAGGAAAATTATTATGGAAATCAAAGCTGCTGATGTAATGAAGCTCCGCAAGATGACCGGTGCCGGTATGATGGACTGCAAGAATGCCCTGATCGAGGCCGAAGGTGACTTTGCACGTGCTCAGGACATTATCCGCGAGAAAGGCAAGCTCGTCGTTGCCAAGCGCGCCGACCGCACCGCTACCGAGGGTGTCGTCGTTACGAAGATCGTAGGCCAGAAGGCTTACCTTCTCTGCCTGGCCTGCGAGACCGATTTCGTGGCTCAGAATGCAGAATATACCGCATCGGCCAACGCGATGCTGGAGGTTGCCGTAAAGAACGACGCCGCAGACCGCGACGCCCTGATGGCCTCGAAGAATGACGAAGGCCACACCGTCGAGGAGATGGTGACCGAGAAATCGGGACAGACGGGCGAGAAGATCGAACTGGCATACTATGCCCGCATCGAGGCTCCCTATTGCGCCGCTTACGTGCACTTCAACAAGAAGCTCGGCACGATCCTCGGTTTCAACAAGGAGGTTCCCGCCGAGGTCGCCCACACCGTTGCCATGCAGGCTACGGCGATGGCTCCGGTTTCGATTTCGGAGGCCGACTGCCCCGCGGAGATCGTGGAGCACGAGCGTAAGATCGCCGTCGAGGCCATGAAGCAGGATCCCAAGAACGCCAACAAGCCCGAGGCTATCCTCGAGAAGATCGCCGAGGGTAAGATGCGCAAGTTCTTCGAGGAGAACACGCTGCTGAACCAGCCGGTGGTAGGCGAAAAGGAGACGATCGCCGAGTTCATCCACAAGGCGGACAAGGAGGCTACGGTTGTCGCTTACAAGCGTTTCGCGCTGGGCGAGTAATCTGTCACCAAGGGGTGCGATGCGCCCCGCCATATATTCGAAAAGGCCGAAACCCACTGTAGTTTCCGGGGATTTACAAAGCAATGCTGTAACTGAATGAGTTACGGCATTGCTTTTTTATGAGGTAATGATTTAGAAACGCAAGTCTCGAATAAACTTACATCGAGGTTCATCCTGTCAAACAACTCTATACAAATATACGAAATATCTGATAAAAAAAGCAAATATGATTTTTATTACTCCATTTGCCGATTTATGGCGGACATCAGCGTCACCGTCTGTCCCGTCCTGAAAAAGGTTTACAGTGATTGATAATTAAAGATAAACATTTTGGTTCAAAAAATATTGTCCTGATATAAGTTTACATATGCCTTCCGAACAACCGTCTTTCGGCCCCAATGATGTTTGAGTTTCCCGGTTCTAAGTTCCGCTTCCAAGGGCGTAAGCCAATCGCAGCTAGCATGAGGTCTGAGTGAATTGTAAAGGATAACGATCTGGTCGATGCGTTCTTTTGCTGCCTGAAAACTTTCAAAACATTCCTCGTCGATCCATTCGCTCTTCAGAATACCGTTCACCCGTTCGGCAACGGCATTCTCATACGGATCGCCCTTTTCAGTCATGCTGATGCGAATCCCATTATCGGTCAGCAATTTCACATATTCTTTCGAACAATATTGGCATCCTCTGTCCGAATGATGGATTAACCCTTGCCGTTTTTGCTGCGGAGTCTGGTCTATGGCCATCCTCAGTGCACGGAGCGCTCCGTCCCGTTCCAATGTCGTATTCAGATCATAGCCTACGATCCGTTTGGAATAGGCATCCGTTATCAAAGCCAGATATGCAAATCCTCCTTTCAAAGAAATGTACGTAATATCTCCGATCCATAAACGATGCGGCCGCTCGAGGTCGAAACCCCGGATCAGATTCGGATATTTACGCATCCAGTGCCGCGAGCAGGTCGTAACGCTGTATTTCTTCCGACGTTTGACCAGAAGATTGTTTTCCGAAAGCAGCGTAAATAACCGATCCCGACTGACCGGAAATCCGTCTTGTTGCAGCAAATGCCACAGTTTACGACCGCCGAGCCTGGGCATCAGTTTCCGGTAGTAACCCACCCGCTCCAAAAGAAGGGTGTCGGACAAAGATCCTTCCCTATTACGCCGTAAATGTTTATAATAGGCCTGACGGGTATAGCCGAACAACCCGCACAGAAACGATAGGCTCATTGCTGTGTGTCTTTCTTTGAGACGCTGGACTGTCCGGCTGCGGATTTTTTTAGCAGGTCGATACCGTATTCTTCTTGGAGGATATCTCCCATGATCTCATAACCTTCCAGACGTAATAAAGCCTCTTCCAAGCGCCGCCGAAGGGCTTTGTTCTCGGATAACAGTTCACTGGCTTCTTCACTCGTAACGCGGGACATGATCGGATAAGGATTAGGGGTACTCACAAAGCTACAACTATTTTTCGCTTTCCAGCGCTGACCCATCTTATGAATCGTAGACATGGGAATACCATGTTCTTCGGAGAGTTGGCGAGCCGTCTTGACTCCGCTCAAATACTCCTGTAAAATCAGATGACGCAATTGACGCGGTAAATAATGACGCGATAAGTCTGAATTCGTTTTTTGCTGCATAAGATTTACTCTTTTTTGTAAACCTTTTTCAGGACGGGACAGTCGATCATTTTTTCCTTTGAGCGGACTGGAACGGTCTGGAGCGGACATAGGAATCGTTTTCTGAAGGCTTGGATTATCTTGCACATCCTTAACGCAGAAATCACCTAAACCCTCAGCATTATGGATTGCGTCCTTATGGAAACGAGCGCCTATAAAGAGTTGCAGGCGCACCTTCAACGTCTTCTGGAGCGAGTGTCTGCGCTCCATTCCCTCTCCGCCCAACCGACAACTGTCCGGTGGCTTACGGCCGAGGAGGTCTGCAAGGCCTTGAGCATCACCAAGCGGGCCTTGCAATACTACCGCTCCGCCGGCATTATCCCTTATACAGCATTAGGGAATAAAGTACTGTTCCGGGACGACGACATCCGGCATCTCCTGGAAAAGAATCTGATAAAAAGCCTGTAGCATGCCCGAAGAGATCATCACCCGCGACAGCGCCGCGTTCAAGGAACTGTACCGCGACATCGTCAAAGCCATCCGGGCTGTCGATATTCTGATCGACACGCACCGCCCGACCATCGGAAATGAACTGTACCTGACCAGTGAGGAGATTTGCAGCATCTTCAGCATCTCGAAACGCTCCTTGCAGAATTACCGGGACAACCGCCAAATCCCTTATACTACTCTTGGTGGAAAGATTCTTTATCCACAGTCCTCGCTTTATAAACTGCTGGAACAGCATTATATGAAAGCGCAGCGCTGATGTAGCCTGTATAAGGGGAAGATCAAATCACTCTTCCCCTCCTTTTTTGGACGTATAACTGATATAGTTGCTCGGATGGATCACGCATATCTGCCCATCCGGTGTCCCGAAATCAATGAGGATCGGATATTTGTAAAGCGGAAGATAGTATTTCTTTCCGAAGGACTTGCGGATTGCCTCCGCAGCCAGCAGGATTCCCGATTCGGCCGTTATGGGACGATCGTATCCGGGATATAGTCGCATGATCTCCATGCGGCATTTATTGATGTCGTCGAGCGTAAAGACCTCTCCGCGGATGATGCGCAGCAGACGCAAGGTAAGTTCGTATTCGCGGGACAGATTTCGACGTTGGTCGTCGTTTGTAGCTTCCTCCAACTCTTTCTTCAACCGTTCGGCTTTTTCTTCGAATGTGGCCATATTTATAGTTCTTTTTGTGTAATGATTCTGTTGTCGGCAAGGGGCAGTAAAATTCCGAGGCCTTTGCCGTCATTCATCCTGCGGCAGAAAATCCCGGACGTATTTCCTGGCCGTGTAAATGTCGCGTTCGATGGTAAGTCCGAACGGCAGACGAAGAGATGCCAGCTCGGAGAGCATTAGGTAGCCCCACTCCCATTCGTAGATATGGCAATAACCGAACAGGCGCCAGTCGTCGCCTTCACGTTCGGCTTCGGTAATGAGCCATGTCCCCGTACCGCAGGGGTTGAAATATTTGACGAGGACTTCGGCATCCATTCCTTTTCCATCCTGTGAGTGGAAAGGGTGTTTCTCGAATTTCGAGATAATTTCTTTCGTGAGCAGTTTCATAAGAAATAATATTTTGACTGTCCGGAACGCCCGGACAGCAAGAGACGAATAGCCGCTGCATGCGACAAAGACAAGGCGAAGACCTTGGCGTGTCGTCCGCAGCGGCTATCTTGCTGGACGGGTCGGCGTAAGAAAAAATCATTTACAATCCTTGTTCACAGCAGGATAAATGGTTATCTTTGTTATGGACTACTCTAAATGACAAGCAGATGATGAATCGGATCATATTAATCGGTAACGGCTTCGATCTGGCGCACGGACTGCCGACGAGTTATGCGGATTTTATTCGTGGATACAATATCACTTTGAAATTAGGATTGCTGGAGGGTGAATATGAGCGATATGATGGTCTATGTTCTGTCAATATTTCTGATCCGGAGGATAGGAAAACCCTGGAACAGTTTCGCTGGATGTTGCAAGATAATACGTTTCGGTTTATACGAAATTTGGGAGAAATAACACCAGCAGAACAATATGATCATTTCGTCAGTGATCATTTAATTTATGAAAGTAAGTTCTTCGAAACAATAAATAAAGCCGTCGAATCAAAAAAATGGGTAGATATCGAGGGAGAATACTATTCACTGCTCAAAAAAGTTTTCAAGGACAAGTCTTGTAAGTATGGAGATCCCATTCAACTCAATGAAGAACTGGAATTGATAAAGGGGGCTTTGACGGGCTATCTAAAATCTGTTCAAAAGCATTATATCAAATCAGAGTTAAGGAATCCGGATATTGAACAAATTATTCATGAGCCATTTAACTTTCGCGATGTCGCCGTGAGTGCTCAAAAGCAATTTCTGGAATATATCGTGAACAAGTGGGCCGAGAAAAACAGGATTGAATCGACAGGCGAAGAAACCAAGGCGGATGAGAGTTTCGCTGCAATAGCATCAAACCTCGTAACAAACTGGGAAAATGAAGGGCTGAAGTCCAAATTCATTGAAGAAATTAAAAACGGCAATGGTGCAGTTTGCGACGAATTTGCATATCCGGAGAGAACCCTATTATTGAACTTCAACTATACGAAGACTGCCGACTTATATCTTCCAGCAAATTCAGACATTCCCGTAAATCATATTCACGGAGAATTGGATAATGAGCAGAATCCTGTTATTTTCGGTTATGGGGACGAACTGGACGAGGATTATAAGACTATTTCGAATCTGAATGATAATAGCTACCTAACCAATATCAAATCTATCCGTTATCTGGAAACGGACAATTACCGTCAATTACTTCAGTTTATTGACACCGGTCCCTATCAGATCTATATCATGGGGCATTCGTGCGGCAATTCGGACCGCACATTGCTCAATACTTTATTCGAGCATAAAAATTGTGTATCGATAAAACCTTATTATTACGAATGGACTGACGAAGAAGGAGGTCATAGCGATAATTATATCGAGATCATCCAGAATATTTCGCGTAATTTCAACTCCATGCAGTTGATGCGCGACCGTATCGTAAATAAATTGTATTGTCGGCCTTTGCCGCAAAAACCTAAAGTGGCAGCGATTGAATGATCGCTGCCACTTGTGTCTATTCCTCCGGTTCCCAGTCCGGAATCTGTATTGTGTCCTGTATTTGGGGACAGTGAATGATTTCCACTTCTTCGTATTCATAAACATTGCAACTGCCGAAAAGAGAAGCTGCCAGTGTACCCCAAATTGCAACAAGCAGACAGAACAGAATTGCATGCTTGATTTTTTGTTGCTTCATAATAATTTGTCATTTTAAGAGTTCAGCAATTTCCGGATCGAGATTACCCCGATACTCCATGCGCTCGTCCAATCGACAGGCTTCGAGGAAATGGCGGCGACCTTCCTCCTTTCGTCCCAGCCGCGAGCAGGCGATAGCCCGCAGGTACTCCGTCACGGCATCCTTGGGCATCGTTGCCAACAGCTCCATCGCCCGCTCGTTGTGATCCAGCGACAGATGGGCCACGACGGTATTACGGTCGTTGTAGTCGTTCAGAATATAGAGTGCTTTGGCGTATTTGCGTTTCTGCAACAGCTCCACGCCGCGGGCATAGGCCGTATCCAGCTCCGTGGTGTGTATCGTGTCCTTGACCATCCCTTTACGACGCAGATTATAGCGGAAATTCACGGCCCGCAGCTGCGGATAGATCACCGAACGGATATAGGCATACTCTTCCGGGAACCGCTGCCGGATGGCCTGCTCCCGCCGGTCGGGATTCTTTTCTGCGACGATCAGCTCCAGAATAGCGTCACGGTTTACGACCTCCCGGTCTGTTCGGATGCGGTTTGTCAACTCCTGCCAGTCCTCGGCCACCCACCGCACGGTCAGCATCGTGTCGATGCTTCTGCCGTATCGGCGGACAAGGTAGCGTTTCAATGCCTGCGCTCGTCCTTGCGAAAGACGGTCGTTGAAGGCATAGGCTCCCTCCGGAGACGATGCCGCCGTCAGCGTGATGGTATCGACCCAAAATTCCTGCTGTTCGACGATCTGCCGCATCAGGCCGGTGATCTTGTCCAGCTGCCGCCAGTTGTCGCCCAGCGTATCGACCACACGGGTATCGCCCACGAAGAACTGAATGTAATTGCGGTCTTCGACCGTCAGATACTTATCGACGATTCGGATGCGGTAACGCGGCACGGTATCGACAAAGGAGAGCATCGAGGATACGATGTAGCTCAACGTATCGGACGGCGGCAGACGGTAGGCGCTGTCGTCCACGGCCAAGACCTGCCCCTGAAGCGTTACCAGCATCTTTTTCGAGGTCTCGTCGGTCTTCACTTCCTGTGAGTAATAGTACGTGACGGTGCTTCGGCTTTCGACCAGCGAGTCGAGCCGAACATCCTCCGGGTAGGGAAACTTCACGAAACGGTTGAAAGCCACCTCGCGCCCCACGGTATCGGGACGGAAGCGTTCGATATAGGTTTCATACTGCCAGTAGTCGCGCTGTTGCAGGAGCGAAAACCGCCCGCCGCGGATCACCAGATCTTCGAGCGGTACGGATTCGTCGGGTTTGTGAAGTATCGGCGTGATTACGACGCTGCGACTGCGCCCCAACAACTGCTTGGGCAGCGTCACGATGAAATCCAGGACGACGCGCCCGTTGCGTTCGGGAATAGACCGCATCTTCGCCACGACCGTCACCTGCTCGATCTGAAGCGCCATGACACGTTCGCCGTCGGCAAGCGTATCGACCGGGGTGAGATAGAACGTATTGCTGTCACGCTGCAACTTCACGACCTGCGGGCGGTAGTCCTGCTGCCGCTGCTGCCGTTCGGCGCGGGTAAGCTGCGAAAGCGAGGCTGTCGTCCGATGCCGCTGAAGCCGTCCGGCCACCGAGCAGCCGAACATCGCATACAATACGCCGGTGAGGATTCCTGCCGATATAATTTTCCGTATGCTCATAATGGTTAGAAAATATAGGAAAACGACAATTCCATTTTGGAGGGCGCCAGCGTCCAGCGTCGGTAACGATAGATGTATTCATCCTCCCTGTCCGAGATAGTCGGATCGCGGCGTATGTCTTCGGTATGGAACAGCCCGACACCAGCTTCCAGAGCGATATTCCATCGTTTCGAAAGCATCCACGCATACCCGTAACTGACACCGAGACCATAGGCGTGCCCCTTATAGCGTCGGGTCCGGCTTCCGAGGTCGTAACCGACATAGGTAAGGTGCTGTCCGAGAAAGTGTCCCACGAAGGATTCGTAGAACCAGTAGCGGCCGCCGAGTTGCACGGCATGGAAGTTCATCGAGAGGGATGCGGTTTTCACCGGGTTCCAGTAGCCGGACAGCTCCAGCGACCAGTTGTCCGTCAGGGCCGCTTCGGCCCCGGCGTTCAGCGTTGCGCTGCATACCGCGAGGGCGTTGGCCCTTACGGCGAAGATCTGCGCCGCAGCCCGGCGGGGCGCTCCCCACAAAGCCGCCAACAGCAAAACCGCCGTAATGAATATTCGTTGTTTTTTCATGTCGTTTTTTGTCTGTTTGAAAGTTATCGTACGGCGTATTCGACCATTCCGTTCTCTGATGCCGTGCGGGAGAAAGTCGCTTCGTAATCGGTCACGGAGTAGTCCGTGTAACCAGTTCCGAGATCGAGCGTCGCCGAGGCGCGTCCCCTCATCCGGTCCGCCTCGATCTTTACGTTCATCGTACAGGTCAGCGTCTTGGTCGCCCCGCCCCGCAGCACTACCGTCACTGTGGGGTTTAGGGTAATCGTCAGATCGTTCATAACCGGATAGGTCCCTTCCGCAACGACCTCGATGCCGCCCGATATTTTACTGAAGGAGAACGTAAAGCAGGAAACGGTTTTGATTCCCGTGACAAAGGAGTCGAAGAAGGCGCTGTTGCCCTTTTCATCCGTCACGGTGATGCGGTAGGGATTCTCCCCGACGGCCTCGGGACGAATACGCAGCGGGTAGGTGCCGTTCCCCGCCACCGTATAGCCCGTGACGGGCCCGATGTCATCCGTCAGGTTCCGGAACAGGGTCGGCGTACCTTCGACCTGCACGGTATAAGTCCCGTCGTAATCGTCCTGCTCGACGGTGAAGTCCACACGGGCGCGGTCGAGCGCCGCCAGTTCGAACTTGTCCTGCGTGAAGGATACCCGCAGCGGCTCGCGGACATAGCTCGTCTGCAGCACCCGCTCGGCATGCAACCCTTTTTCGTCGGTCAGGACGAGGCGCAGCCGCACGTCGCCTTCCCGCTGCTGCGTGTAAGTGATATCAGCGGTTCTCTCCCCGTCGCCGGAGAGAAATGGATAAGGCACTCCGAAGAGGATCGGCTCGCCGTCCAGGGTAACATCGCCGTCGCCCTCTTCCCGCTCGCAGGTCAGGAAGCAGGTGCTCCGATCGTTGTTCGTGCTGACGACCCGGAACTGCGCCGTGGCGGTTCTGCCGGGCGCATGACGTTCGGCGAAAGGCGTCACGGATACCTCGGTGGTCGAAACCCGCCAGTCCACGGTATTGCGTCCCAAAATCCGCGCCTCGATGCGGTAGACCCTATTGCGGGCGATGTTGAAGTCCGAGGTGTTGTTCTCCCCCAGGTAGATGCGGTAGACGACGTGCAGGCCGTCCGCCTCGCCCTCGATCAGGATATAAGCGGCATATTCCGGGGCATTGGCCTCGTTCTTCTGCTCCTGTCCCGGAATCGAGACGTTCTCGCCCTGCAGGTTCTCCGGGAGGTAGTAAACGGCGGAATAGCCGTCGCCGTCCGCCGGGAAGGCTTCCGTCGCGGCGCACTCCCCGTCTGCGGTGATGCGGCCCTCGCCGAAGAGCGCCGCGAAGCGCGGGACGTTGCACAGACGTACGGAACGCACGGAGAGCGAATTTCTGAAATCGGCAGCCACGGTGTAGCTGAAATCGACCTTCGCCACGGCCCGCACGAGTTCAATAGCGATCTGCGTCGTGCCGCGCACGGTAAACGTCCGCATGGCGGACATGGGAAGCGTTCCGGAGTCTGATCCGTCAGGGTTCCATGCGCTGCGCAGCGCCCGCACCTCGGCTTCGGGCAGCGGCCCGGTGTCCGTGCCGAGGTTGGCGACGGCATAGAGGGTGTATCGGCCGTCGGGAAGCTCCAGCGCGACGGTGCGCTGCGAGGCGGCGTACACGTGCCGTGCCGGAGCATCGTTTGCCGGGAACAGGTAAAGGTTGATATCCTCGACGCGGCTCTCGTCCGCAACAGCCCGCGTGCCGGGCAGAGCGTCGCAGGAGAACGTGAAGGTCACATGCCGGGGGCCGTGTACGGCCGGAGTGCATACGGGCATCTCGTCCGAGCAGGAGCCGGCGAAAAGCAGCGTTCCCCAAAGGATATGGATGAGGGTTTTCATGGTTTTATCTGAAATAAGCGTAAATAACGGCGGGATCGTCGTCCGGGGAGAAACGGTACTGTTCCTCGTAGCTCAGAACCCCGGTATGGTCGGCATTCCGGCACCAGCCCTCGAACAACCGGCCCGCATCGGGCTCGGCGACGAGCGTGCAGCCTTCGTCAGGACAATATATGAGCGAATACCATGAAGAGAGCGTCATGTCTTCGACCACACGTAGCGCATCGGGCGAGGCGACAGTGCCTTTCCCGTTGCTGCCGTCGAACCATTTGGTGTAGACCCGAAGCAGGTGGGCGTAGCAGTACGGAAAACCGAACGAGGCGACCTCCCCGTAACGGTCGAGGATATGAACCCGGAACATAAAGCGGCACTCCTCGCGCGTGAAGGACGGCGGCCAGTAACGGATATCGTAGTCGTTCTCCGGGCCCCGGATCTCCATCGGCCTTGCAACGGCGCCCCATTGGCCCTCGAACCCGAAATACCGCACATCTCCGGTCTTCAGCTCCACGAAGGCTTCGACCCCGGCCTCTTCGTAGGCCCCGCCGAGCCGCAGCGTCAGGCGCATCGGCTGCCGCTCCAGCAGGAAACCGTTCGACAGCGCAGCCTCCGGCGTGCACAGCACCTCTACGGTATAGGCCCGGATACGGGTGTCGACCTCGGCGTCGCCACGGATCATAATATCGAGCCTATAGTGCGTATTGGCCCGTATGTCGAAGTTCGAGGTGTTGTTGCCGCCCGGATAGATATAGTAGTCCAGCACCTTGGAGCCCCGCAGAGCGCGGATGCGCAGGAACGTCGCGTCCGCCGGGGCGTTCGCGGGGCCCTTGTCCCGCTGGTCGGCGATCGAGGGAACCTCGCCCTGCAGGTTCGGAAGCATGTAGAACGTCCCCGTCAGGGTCTGCGACGACGAGCCGACGATTTCTCCCGCCGTATATTCCGCAGCCCGCAGCCCGGGGTCGAAGACCGGCACCCGGGCCGGGAGGTTCACGGGTTGGACGCTGTGCAGGCGGATGTCGCCGGCATCCGGTGCGACGGAGATGTTATAGGTGATCTTCGCCACGACGCGCTGCACCTCGACGGTCGGAAGCGTCACCGTTTCATCCGACGAGGGGATCGACACCTCGCCTTCATAGGACATCGGCAGCGTATCGTACTCGTCGGCGTGCGTAACGGTGAAGTCTTCCGATGCGGGATTCTCACCAAGGTCACGGCCCATATTGGCTGCAATGCGCAGCAGGTAATTGCCCGGCAGGCACTCGAAGCGCAGCGTCGGGGAACTCTGGTAACGGTGCTGGACGACATTGCCGTCGGCGTCGAGAAGGTAGAAGTTCAGGTCGCGGAGCGCCTCTTCGTCCGCAGCGCGGGGCACGGCCGTCATCGGGTCGGGACATACGGACATGCGGACTGAAACGCCGCGGGGCTGCGGGCATGCCGAGCTGTCCTCGGCGATGCAGCTCCACAGAAACGGGAGCACTGCGAATATCCACAGGTATCTTTTCATGGCAGTGGGAATTTTACGAGGTTTCAACTACTCCCGGACGCAACGCACGGGATTGGCGGCATAGCGGTAAAAATCCGTCGTATTGACGAACGGCGGGTAGTTGCTCGTGTCGAATACGATCGAGGTGCAGGCCACGTCGTGGAACACGCCGGTCGAGCCTCCCCAATGCAGATAATACGGGGCATTGGTGTAGAGCCTTCCGAGCGACCCGTTGCGGTCGTAACGCCCCTCATAGAATGTTCCGCCCAAAGGTATCTTCGCCGTCTGCGTGCCGTTGCAGCGGATCGTAACGTAATAAGGTGCCGATACGCTTATCCGCTCTATTCCCGCGAAATCCTCGGCACCGGGTACTTTCCAGCCCGGAGGGCACGGATCGTAAATGGATTTATGGCTGGTGCGGCTGATATTATTTTTCCCGGTCGTGACGTTGCCCCAGAGGTTCGGGTGGTGGTCGCAGAGCCAGTCCAGCGAAGAAGCCCACTCTTCCCAGTCCTCGAAGGAAACGCCGTCCATATAGGTCGTAGGATGCGCTGTGGCCCATTCGAGGGTCATCACGTCGTAGGGCGACTCGGTTCCGGAAGTCCGCGGATCGCTCTCGGCATATTCGAATCCCGCGGCATAGATGGTCGGAGCCTGTATATAAGCGTCCGTCGCCGTGGCCGGATACGGGAACGGGTCTTTGCGACCCCACTGGTAGTAAAGGCCGCGCGAGGCGGGCAGTGTATAATCCGTTTCCAGCGCTCCGAGGTTGCGATCCATAAAGACAGCTCCCGAAGCATAGGTCTGTGCCGTGGCCGCCGGATCGTAGTCCGTCGCCCAGATATGCCACGACCAGAGGCATTCCCCACGGCTGTCGAAAAGCCCGATCACGGCGTTGCCGTGCGTCGTACCGGTCGTAAAGGTGATTCGTCCGTCCTGATATCGCACATCCTTAACGATCGCCTCGCTCAGCGTTCCCGTTTCCCACAGTATGCGGGCAGAGACGCCCGACAGACGCTTGGGAGTGACGTTGAGCGTCGTGCAGCCGTTGCCCATCGTCGTGGCGTCGAACGAATAGGAGGTGTTCAGCGCGGGAGCGATATAGCAGTTGGCCGTGCCCTCGTCGTCGAGCGGCCGGGTGTTGGCCGTGAATTTCGGGAAGATCGACGCATCGTTCGATGCGGGAGTGTAGAGATAGGTCGTCGATGACGACAGCCGCTGCGTATAGCCGTCCGTCGTGTACCATCCCTCGAAGCGGTAGCCCGCGGCAGGAAGCGCCACCAGCGTACAGCCCATCTCGTGACACATGACCACATGGTTGCGCGTTCCGGCGATTTCAGCGGTATAGAGCGCTCGGGAGACGTTCACCCAACCTTTGCCGTTGTCGGCAGTCTCAACGACGACCTGAAGGCGGTTTGCAAAGCGGCGCTCGAAATCGAACGACTGCGCAAGGCCCGCATCGTCTGCGACCGTCACGGTATAGGCTACTTGGGAGTTCGCCGCGGTGTAGACCGGAAGGTCGTAGTAAAGGAAATATTCATTCAGCCCCGGTTGGTTCGCAAGCTCCAGATCGCGGCCCGTGCCGATGGAAGCGTCGTCTACGAGCAGGCGGTTCTTGTCGCCCTGCGAGGCCGTGATACGTCCCCGCAGCGTCAGGGGCGCGGGATCGCCCTCCACCTCGACGAACAGTTCGCCCATCACGTCGTAAGTGCAGTAGCCGCCGATCGTATTGCCCGCGTAGGAGTCATAGACATCGAGGGTATAGCTGCTTACCCGGGTGTCGACCTCGCTGTCGCCAAGGATCGAAATCGCGAGCCGGTAATGGACGTTGGCCCGGACATTGAAATCCGAAGTGTTGTTACCGCCCAAATAGACATAATAGGCCAGCATTTTCGCACCCCGCACGGCACGGATCAGCAGATACGACGCATTCGCGGGGGCGTTGTCCGGATTCTTATCGCGCTGATCGGTAATGGACGAAACCGTGCCCTGCATATTCGGAAGCAGGTAGCAGTTTCCCGAAATCTGCTGTCCCGAAAGTTCTGTTTCCAGGCAATCCGTATAGTCACCGGGGTCGTCCGACGGCCGGGCCGCCACGTCGAGGACGGATACCGCGCGCGGTACGGACAGGAGCTGTACAGAGCGCAGCTCGATATCCGCGGATTCGACGGCAATCTCGTAGGAAACTTTCGCCACGACGCGCTGCACCTCGACGGTCGGAAGCGTCACCGTTTCATCCGACGAGGGAACCGACACCTCGCCCTCATAGGACATCGGCAGCATATCGTACTCGTCGGCGTGCGTAACGGTGAAGTCTTCCGATGCGGGATTCTCACCAAGGTCGCGGCCCATATTGGCGGCGATACGCAGCAGGTAGTTGCCCGGCAGGCACTCGAAGCGCAGCGTCGGGGAACTCTGGTAACGGTGCAGGACGACATTGCCGTCAGCGTCGAGAAGATAGAGGTTCAGGTCGCGGAGCGCCTCTTCGTCCGTCGTGCGGGTTACGGCCGTAATCGGGTCGGGGCATACGGTCAGCCGAACCGAAACGCTGCGGGGATGAGGGCATGCCGACCTGTCCTCGGCGATGCAGCCCATAAGGGTCGCGGCAAGACTTATCGACAGGATATATAGTAATCTTTTCATAGCTTTGAAAGAAAAAGGGCTCCGCCCGAAAGACAGGGCGGAACCCGATACGACATGCGGACTACGCTCCCAGTTCGACGGACTGCGTGACGGGCGTCTCCCAGTCGGCGACGCTTACCGACACCACGCAATCCTGCCCCACGAGGCCCGTGATGTTGGCCGCGATGCGGTAATAGCCGTTGCGCAGAATCTCGCCGGCAGCCTTGCCCGTCAGTTCCACCGAGTAGGTCACCTCCGAGCGGTCGTCCGTGGTCGAGCCGTTGCCGTCCTGATCGTATGTAGCGTTGATTTCCAGCAGTACACGGCTTCCAGCGGTCAATGTACCGTTTTCGAAGATGTAGAACAGGCTGTTCATCTTTCCCGAAGCGGAGGCGGGAGTCTGCGTGTGGCTGAAGTTCATGGCCCCGGGCATCGGCGTGCCGGTTACGACCGAAGACTGCGAGGCCGCCTTGGAGAGTTTTACGGAGTTGATCGTAAGCTCTCCGGCATATTTGTCGGCGAACGACTCATCGACGGTCGTTTGAAGGGCCACTTTGGCCACGGTACGTTTGAGCGTGATGCCGACATTGGTCGTAGAGTTCACGGCGCCGACGGTCTGCGACTTCATGCCCGACATCACGAAGCCGCCCGAACGCTTGGCTGAGGTGGACACTTCGGCGAAGGTGCCGTTATAGTCGGCGGCCGACTTCTCCACCAAAGCCGTAAGGGCTGCGCGGGTCTTGGCCGACGAGGCGTCGTAGTTCGCAACGGCGTAGAACGAGCACTCGGTGCCTGCTGCAGATTTGGGAAGCGAGAAGGTCGCAGACTTGGACGAGAGCTCCGACGAGGTGAAGTCCCGGCGGATGATAAGGGCTCCGCCGTTGTCGAAGGCGAAGACCGAGAGCGACGAGAGCGAGGATTCCCACGACTCGGCCTTGGCCGAAGCGTCGAAGAACGCGCGGGTGTCGGCCTCGTCCGCTCCGGTGAGCGTGATGGCGATCCGTGCGCCGTCGGAGGTCTCAGGCAGCGCGGGGTTGATTGTGCCATTGTCTTTGTCGCACGAGGCGAACAGGGCGGCGGCTATGGCGGCCGCAGCAAAAAGAATCTTTTTCATCGTGTAATAAGAAATTAAGTGAATGAACTATTTACGCTTGTTGCGTTTTGGATATCGGGGTTGTTCGGAGTATGGGACAGGCGGCTTTTCCTTGCGCGCCGGGCTGCGGTAGCCGGGAACGCCGTTCTCGTCGATCCATGTGCGGATGCCAGTGCGGAGTTCTTCCTTGAGCTGCCGGAATTCCGGACGTTCCGAAAAGTCGTCTTTCAGATCGTAGGCCCGAAAGATCGGAGCGCAGATACGCACCAGTCGCAGGGCGATCTCCTGTCGTTGGTTTTCCGGAATGATCGGGAAGTCCGTGGCGAGGATCAGGTGGACGGTGTCGTATTTCGAAAAGAGCAGACCCCGGAACAGGACTTTGTCGGCGGCACGGACGGCCGAAGCGGCAGGCACTCCCAGTTCAACGCTTTGTGCGTAGCTTTCGAAGGCCAGACGGCTGCGCCGTTCGATCATCACATGGTGGAACTGACGCGGAGGATGGCGTATTTCGAGGAAATGCCGCAGGCGCTCCCGGAACCATTTTTCATCGGGGGTTTCCATCGCAGGAGCGGATTAGCGTTTGCGACCGCGGCCCTGACCCTGATCCGGAGCCTGCTCCTGCGCTTTCTCGGCCTTCTGCTCCTGCTTTTCCTGTTGCTCCTGACGGCGCTGCTGCGAGAAATCGTAGACCACGCCGTTCGAGCGGGGGTCGATACGCAGGATACAATTCAGCGCCTTGCCGTTCTTGCCCAGAATGGGATGTTCCTTCTCTTTCGAACAATCCAGACCTTCGGGGCTCAGCAGGGCCGTGCGCTGACGGTCGTCGAGCTGTTTGTCGAGTTGCGGAGAGATATAGGGGCGGCTGAACTGGTAGTCGGTCATCTTGTATTCGTTCGAGAGGACATCGAAGCCCACTTTGCCTGAATAGGTGATGTCGCTGCCGCGCATGGAGCAGCCTTCGACGAAGACGCGGCCGCCCAGAGCCAGTTCGTTCTGCTGCGTATCATCCAGACGCACGCCGTTGAAATAACGCAGATCGGGAACTTCGTTTTTCGGAATGGTGACAAGGCGGTTCGTCGCGGGATTCAGCGTGGCGAAGCACCACTCCTTCTCTCCCGTGTGCGGATTGGGAAGTTCGTACAGCCGGTCGGGGGTCTTTCCGGCCAACAGCTGCTCCTTCTCACTCGTGGAGAACATCATCCGGTACTCTTCGCGCTCGAACTCCGGACGCGGAAGGGCACTCGTCAGACCGACCTGCACATCACCGTTCATGTCCTTATAGGGATGCAGGGCGAACTGACCTGCGACGGGAATATTGCCGATCTTGAGGGTCACGTCATGCAGGTCCGTCGTCGGAAGGCCGTGCTTCATCGCCTCCAGTTCTTTGGGAGTAACGATGATACCCATCTCTTTCAGCTCCTGCAACTTCAGATCCGGAGTGTCGAACTTGACCTTTTCGAGTTGGTACGAGGTGACGCGATGATCGTAAAGGGCTTTGAGGCCCTCAGGGTCTTTGGGATTGTCGGCAAGGCGCAGCAGCGATTGTGTGACTTCGCTGGCCTTGTCGGCGGCGACTTTCAGAAAATGAAACGGCTTGGCGTTCTCCTGCGACATGAAGCCCTTGATGAAGGCCGCGACTGCGGAGCTGTTGCGAAGTTCGTAGAACGCCGGTTTGTTGGCCGTGAGCGGTTGCGTCGTCGTAACCTTGTATTGGTTACCGCTTTGTTTGAGGTCGGAGACGGCCTCCACGGCGCCGTTCTGCTCGTTGTAGAGCAGGAGCGTTTCCTTGTACTTCGGATCGGCCTGTTCGGGGGTCTGAATCGGTTTTTGATTCTGATTTTCTTCGGGCATAACACAAAATGTTTTAAGTGAAACAAAAGGTTCATGCCGCGAATATAGAAGCATGTTTTCCGAAACGATGCCCATGTCCGCTCCAGTCCGCTCCAGTCCGCACCGAGGCAAAAATTACGGTTTTTTCTTGGGTAAAAGTTTCGCGAGATCCGGATCGGCTTCGATACGTGCGATCTCCCGGCGGACAAGCTCCGCAACGTCGGCTTTGACACGGTAATAATTCTCTTTGACGATCTCCTCCATGTGATCCTTGCCGTCCTCACCGACAAAAGAGGATATTTCGGGAATGGGGACATAGGCTGCTGTTTCCGCCTTGACCTTATCGTTGTCGATGACGATCTCGGCATGGAAGATCTTCTGCTCGATACGCTCGTCGAAGTTGTCGGCGACCGAGCCGACGAACATGCCCTGCGTGAGGTTGGAGATTTTCGAGGCAGGGATCAGTGTTTCCAACTGCGTATTGGTCGAGGTGGTGACGTTCTCGTTCGATACCGAGTGCGACTCGCGCAGTTGCACGATCTTGCCGAAACGCTCCGACAAGGTGCGGGCCGTGTCGCCCACGACCTGTCCCGAGAAGATATTGCCCACAGTATTAGTGATGACCTTGGCCTCTTTCTCCCCGTAGTCGCGCTCCAACTGCGAAAAGTCCTGAAATCCCAGACAGACGGAGACCTTGTTCGAGCGGGCCGTGGCTATGAGGTTATCCAGCCCCCGGATATAAATCGTCGGTAGTTCGTCGATGATAAGCGACGATTTCAATTTCCCCTTTTTATTGATAAGCCGGATAAGGCGCGAATTATAGAGTCCCAGCGCCGCGCCGTAGATGCTCTGCCGGTCGGGGTTGTTGCCCATGCAGAGGATTTTCGGCTCCTCAGGGTTATTGATGTCGAGTGTAAAGTCATTGCCCGTAAGCACCCAATAGAGCTGCGGAGAGATCATACGCGAGAGCGGGATTTTCACCGATGCCACCTGTCCCTGCAACTGATCCTGCGCATTGCTTTTCCACGCATCCATAAAGGGTGAGAGGTAGTTTTCCAGTTCGGGATAAGATGAAAGAATCGGGAAAATCTTTTCGAGAGGTTGGCACAGAAACTCGATGGCGTGCGGGAAGGTACAATAATGTCCGTTGTCATAGATTTTCAGGTACCAGATGATCGCCGCCAGCAGAATGACGGCCGAATCGGTGAAGAAGTCACCCTGCTTGTCCACCCACGTCTTATTGAGGTTCAAAAGCGTGACGTAGGCGCTTTCGTAGGCATCCGAGATATCGTCCATGAAGCGGGCGTCGATGGGATTGCAGCGGTTCGAGCGGCGGGGATCGTCGAAGTTGATGATGCAGAATCTCGGTTTGACGGTGTATTTGTCCAGATGCCGGAGCAAGTGGTTATAGGCGATGCGCGTCAAATCGTCGAACTTATAATCATAGATGAGCATCGAGAATCCCTTCTCGATATGCTGTTTGATATAGTTATTTAAGACCGCGTAGCTCTTACCCGAACCGGGAGTTCCGAGGATTAGCGTCGCACGGAACGGGTTGATGACATTGATCCATCCCTCGCGCCATGCTCCTTTATAGCGGTAACGGGTGGAAAGATTCACTGAATATTCGTTGTTGAGATAACGTTCTTCCTGAAGGAAATTTTCATTGCGGTCATTGAACGGGTCGTCGGCAAGGGGCTGTTTCAGAAGACGCCGCAGCCACACGCCGGCGGCCAGCAGGCTGAGGTAGCCCGCACCAAGGGTCAGCGTGTAGCTCCAGCCCTGGAAGCCGATCCCAGCGGGCAGCGACAGCAGAAAGCCGTTCAGAAAGAACAGCGGGAAGCCGAGGCAGGCGGCAGCGACGATATGCCGCCTGTCGACCCTGCCGTTGCGGACGCTCTTCGTGCCGTAGCAGCCAAGCGCGAGGAACAGAAAGGCGCAGAGTTTCGTAATGACGGGAGAGGAGAAAAGAAGAGTTGTCCGCTGGATATCGAGCAGGAGACGGTCGGCATAACCGTAGGTCAGGCCGCATGACGAGAGCCATTCGTAGCAATACCAATACACGTGCAGCACCAAAAAAAACACGCCCAGCCCGCGGGCGAACTGCACGATATTTTCAAGGGCTTTCAAATCATCTTCCTGTTGCATGGCAGAGAATATTAAAAGTCCCGAAGATACATCTCCGGCAGAAAAACAGGTACCCATGTCCGCTCCAGTCCGTCACTGTCCGCACCGCATAAAGAACGCTCCGAGAGATGAATCCCCGGAGCGTGATGCTGAATAAAAACAGACTGCCTATCGCTGGCTGTAGGCAATCAGATTGTTGCGCAGGATGTCGAGAAAATGCGTCAGACGCAACTTTCGGTTGATGAGCGTATGGCGGCACTGCTCCGGGTTGTTGATACGGACGTTGAAAGTTCCGGAAAGCACATCGACAAGTGTCGCCAGATCGATCCGTGTGCCGTCGATGCGGCGTATGGCTCCGGAGAGTTGCAGGGCCGTAGCAAGCTCCATGATATCCGTAGGTGTGAATTGCTCGGAGAGGAACAGCGGCGACTTGGGGACTTCGACCGACACCGGGGCGGCGATGGACGGATAACGAACCCGGGTAAAGACTAAACGGATCTCGAAATTCGTCAATAGAAGCGCCGATTTGAGCAACAACACTTGCGGAGATTCCTTTTCGACAATTCGCTCCTGCAACCGCATCAGGCAGGATTGGAGGCGGGCAAGTTCGTGCAGCAGGTCGAGGGACGATTTACAGGATTGAACAGTAAGACCGTGCAGCAGGTCGATGTAATCTTCATAGGCAGCGTCGAGAGTCTTCTGCTCAGGGGACAGTAATCGTCGGTTGAGAGATGTTTCGAGCAGGACGATAAATTGGCTTTTGTCCAAGTTTTCCATAATTCGACTTACACAGAATTGGTTGGTTTGCTTTGCAAAAATAGGAATTTTCAGGATACCCAATTACATGTCCGGATATCCGCCCGGATATAAAAAATCGAAAAAAATCATTCATCTTCCTTATTCAAGGAATAAAGCAGTGCATCGGTAAATTTTGTGCGATCTTTCTTGCGTTCCAGAACACGGCGTTTGACATCAGTCGGATCGCCGAGTTTAACATGCAATGTATTCTCGAAGACCCGAACAACCAAATTGAATGGAGCTGTCGAACCATCTGCCAGCACGAAAGGAGGTGGAGTCATCCGATCGAGTCCGCAAAGGATTTCCGAAACGCTGATCGCAGGATAGTGTTTGGACCAATGGAGCGGTGAAGTAAATGCAGGTTCAGATATGAAAGATCGCGGGTGTTCAATACGATGATATAACAACTCTTTTTCCAAGCAGATAAATTCGAGAGTCATGTCGACAACCCGGTGTATATATGGCGGAAGCGAAACGGACGGTTCATGAATTCGAGAAAGCAGAAATCGAAACTGGATTTGCGTATAATTTAACGTATGTAATGCCGACAGACAATCTGTGTCATCGCAAAGTGCTGTAATGAGGCGGGCAAATTTCAAAAAGTAAGTTTGCAGCCTTTTTTCAGAAACAACTTTTCGATTCAATGATTTTAAGATGGCTCTGAACAAAGATGTATGCAACAATTTGTCCATCTATATTTGTCGTTTATTACAATGAATTAAATTGCATATATTGTATCTGTAGGATAATTTTCTTATCTTTGCCAAACGGCGAATAGCTGTCGAATCCTGTCATCGACACCTGAAAATGCTACAAAGACAAGATGGACGGGATGATAGGGGAAATCGTGCAAAAAACAGCACGGGCTTCTCCTATCTGTTCATCGGGTTGTAGCATTCCTCAGGTGTCAATAGGTTAAGTCCGTGCTTTTATTTTATGCTATTTCATTTATGGTTTAACCGAGAAGTTTGATTTTGCTACAATAAATTTATAATTTATGCGTTTCATAAAGAAAATACCGGTTACGATTCATTAAAAGTGAATTTTTCAATACAAAAAGACTTACAGATGCTCACATTCTGAATCGGTCAACATTTACATCCGGATATTTTCTTATTGCCGTTCGAATATTCTTCGAACGGCTTTTTTATCCGAAAGTTAAAAACACCCGCACACCTCAAAAGATGTGCGGGTCAAAATCGGGGCGCTTACAGATGCTCAACCGATTCTAAACAGGTCAACAAAATACATCTCAGAGGAGTTATTCGGCCGTAGCCTCGTCGTAGGTGATGGTGTAACCGCTGCTGACGAACGTCCAGTCCTGCGGGCGGTTACCATTCTCGCAAGTAACGGTTTCCTCCCAAGCTCCATCGGCAATGGAATTGAACAGTGACAGCTGGTTCCGTTCAGATGTCCGGCGCAGGTTGAAATGCATGATCGCTCCGTAACCGGCCTCGGTCAAATCATAGGCATAATTGCCATACTGACTAATCTGATAGGCGGAATAGTAATTACCCAGATTGATCGACATCGGGGCATAGTGCTCCTTGGTTACGCCGGCAACACTGATGCTGGTGTTGTAATACGCAAAATCGGAATAGACATAGTCGAGTTTGGCACCTGCCGTTGCGTTGATTTGGCTGGAACCGCCGGTATTGTACTGGAAGAGGGTAATCAACTTGCCGGCGGGCAGCTTGGCGCGCAGTTTGGTGATCAGGTTGCCATACGAACCGGAAACGGAGGTCACCGTGCCGCCGTACTCGTTGTCGAATCCGATACCGTCGAGTCCGTACTTATTTACGGCATAGGCGAGAATCGTTGCAAGCTGGTCGGCCTGCGTGTCATTGAGACTCGTGAAGTCGATATTCTGCCAGTTGGGCAGGATGGTGAGCACGACTTTGATGCCTTTGGCTTGCAGGCCGGCTACATAGGTGGCGGCACCGCCGTTTTCGAGCAGGTTGGTCATCTTGTCGTTCAGATAGAGGGTCGGACGCACCACGCCGTTGACCGTCTCCTTGTTGAGATTGGCGGCGAAGAACTCCACGATATCGGCGTAGGCTGTACCGTCGGAGAGCATATAGTCGCCGGCATTGAGCGGGTTCACGTCGTTGGTTTCGACATAAATGGTGACCTTCGGAGTTTTGTCTCCGTAAGCACGTGTTTTGACGATAGGCTCTTGAGCCTTGTCCATCGTCGGGTCCTCTGCCTGCTGGCAGGAGAACATCATCGCTGCACTGGCTGCCAATGCTGCGAATAATTTGAAGTTTTGTTTCATTTTGATTTGAATTTTAATTGTTTGTTTGCTCCGGTTAAAGAGCTGTGAGAGGATAAAATGGAAGAACACAGGTGTATTTTGTCGACCGTTTTTATCAATTCCAGTCTTTCAGCCATTTGCCGTAATTGTATATGCCCTCGGATATATTAGAGAGCCTGTTTTTATCGAACAGGTAATTATATCCTTTTCTGCTTCCCAAAATGAGGTTGTTTTCAGGGTCCATAAACGTACAATGCATTGCAAATGTACCGTCCCATGCTGTTTCATAATTGTCCTGCAAATGGGCGCGCAAATCATCGAAGACAATGATATTGTTCGGTCTATAATCGGCCAAAATCCAGTCTATAAGAAAGCCCGGCTCCTGCATCATAGCCTCTTCTTCCGTTCGGGCAGCAGGATAGATGGGAAAGTTGACGCAACCGTACCGCTCCTTGGGCAGGTTGGCAATCGGCTTTTGCGTATAGGCCGAAACATATTCCTGTTCGGGATGCCACGGGTCGAGCAGCTGCGGGGCTTCGCTCTCGCTGTTGTAGCCCGACCATGCATAGTCGATATAGTCTCCGACGGCGATGCCGCCCGTCGCTTCCGTATTCCAGAAAGTAGCGGTCGGCTCCTCGTAAACGGTCAGCGTCAGCAATTTTTCCGTGCCGAGGGCTTCGCGCAGCGCCTTGATGAGTTTGGGATAGGAGGTCGTATTCACAGCCGGCATGCCCTCCTTGCCGTAGCCGGAATTTCGATCCCAGAGGTTTACACCGTCGAGTCCGTATTGTTCGATAACGGTCTTGACCTGCGCGGCGAAGTCTTCGATTTGGGTATCGGTGAGGTTGCAGAACCCGAGCCCCGTGCCTCCGCCTTCGATGCTGATACATACCTTGCGTCCGTGTTCCTGCAAAGGACGGATATATTTCGTCGATTGGCTGAGCACATAGGTCATGTCGGATCCAAGGTTGAGCAGGGCTCGGCTGGTTGCAGCATCGTAGCCGACCTGGACGGTGCGCAGGTTGACGATGTTGCCTACGGCCTCGTGCCATGCTACGGTCGAGCCGCGCGCCAGTTTCTTCTGCATAATGTAATCCAAGACCAGCAACGGCTGAAAATCGTTCGTATTGACATAGAACACGAAGAACAGGTCGTGGCCGTCGTGCAGGGTGTATTCGTCGGTGTAGGGTTGGCGAACCGAAACGTTGTAGTAAAGCGTCTTGTCCGCGTCCGGTGCGTCCTGTGCAGCGACCGTAAGCGGTAGTACATATTCCCCGGCGGCAAGTCCGCTTGCCGAGAACTTGATACGTTTCAATTCCGAGCGCTGCGTTGCGGCCGAGAGGTCGAGCGTCTTGCCGTCGGGAAACTCGTAATTCGCCTCCGGCAGCAGTGTGCGTTCGATTTCATCTCCGGCATCGTAGTCATTGAGCAAAGATGCATCGCACCATGCGTCGAGCGAATATCCCGCTGCCGCCGGCTGTGTCTGCCTCAAGTAGAAGTTCTTCGTCATAACCCCTCCTTCGGTCAGCAGCACATCGACCCTATTTTCCACGGAATTGCTGCTGCACAACATCACATGAACCTCTTCGATGGAACCTTTGTCGGGCAACTTCCCGCTTTCCTGCATCACGGGATCGGCCTCGCAGGCCGTAAGGCCCGCGAGTGCCGCCGTGCAGAGAAGCGTTACCACCCCTGTTTGCAAATCAAAAATCGTCTTCATAGTTACTCGTTGTTTTCGTTAAGTTTCGGGATCTCGATGCCCTGCGGCCAAATGATGTCGTACTTGGCGACGCCGTCGTTGCCGTACATCGAATAGTCCTTGACCGTATTTCCCGAGGCATCGTTGCATTTCCAATACCCCAAAAGCGTCGGATCGTTCTCCGGGTTTTCGATTTCATACATATTTTCCCAAATCTGTTCCGGCGTGCGGGCCACAGACCATACACGCGCCTCGGCGATCTTGCCGTTCAGAGGCCGATAGTCGTCGTAGGAGCGGCCGATGAAGAACTGATAGGCCTCGCTCAGGCCATCGTACCCCAGTTCTTCGTACTGGGCCTTGTCGCCCTCGGGAGCGGTGTTCCACAGGTCGTAGAGCGCCCGCATGGCCAAGTTGATGCAGTTCTTATCGTTCTGCGTCGTGATGCCCACGCCCGTGACTTCGCTCTGAATCTGCCCGTCGACGTAGATGCGGGCCGTGCGGGTATTCTGGTCGTAGGTGCAGGCCACATGGTACCAGCGCCCCGTTTCGAGATGCTTCATCGCGTCGCGTCCGGGAATCTTGCCGAAGCCCGAGCCACTGCCCGAACCGTCGAACTGCAACTGTTCGCGCTCGAAATTCGTATCGCCGATACGCAGCAGCAGGTACTGCTCAACGCCCATGACGGACGAGATGTTGACGGGATTGCCTTCAGTATTGGTTTTCACGAATTCGTCGATGTAAATCAGGGCCTCGTAGGTCACAGCCCGCAGGCCGTTCCAATCCTTGCTGCTTTCGGAATACTTATCGAGGGTCGGGAACTCGATCCAGTTGTCCGTAAGTTGTGCCGCGACGGTGATGGCCGAGGAGCGTTTGACGACGTAGTAAGCCACGTCGGAGCCGTGCAACACATCGATCGATGCGCTACCGATGCGTACTGGAACCAGATAGGTTTCGTCGATTGGCAAAGCTCCGGTCTGCTCATCTCCTTCTCCGGTGAGTTCACGGAGGCGCAGCGTGACAGCATCGGAGGTCGTCTTCCCTGCCGGAATGGTCACAGTTTCGGACAGCAAAGAATAATATTTTGAATCGAGCATCGTCCACTCCGTACCGTAACGGGCATTGTACGTCCCGACGAGCGACGGGTCGACCGTGAGCGTCACCGCCACATCCTGTCCTGCCGGATATGTCAGTACCGCCTGCAACGCGCAATCGTAGGTAGCCCGGGTGTTGCTGAAGGTCGTGAGCTGTGCGTCGCTCGTCGAAGCGACGTCGAGGTATACGACATTGTCGAACTTGTGATTGTCATCGCCGTAGTTCTCGCAGGCCGTGAAAGCCACGAGCGAAACGAGAACCGCCATTAGTATCTTTTTCATGTTCATGACTGTCTTTATTTAGAGGGGTTCAACGTTTGTATCGCCTGCCGGATGGTTTGGTAGTTCATCTTGGAATGGTAGTAATCTTCGGCAATATTGTAAGCCGCAAGCCCCGCATAAGGCCCGAGTTCGACGACGCGGCGCGACATTTCGTCGACAGCGGCGTGCTCGGTGCGGTCTTCATCGAACAGCGCCGCATTGATTTCGGCGGTCAGCAGCAGCCGATTGGCCTCGATGCCGGCATAGTTAACAGCGTGCAGGGCATGGAGTCTCACATCCAAAACATTTTCGAGTTTCTCCGTATCGAGGATGACGTAATCCATCTTTGCACGGTCGGTGGCAGCGAGCGACAGGGGATTACCCTCGAAAACGAGGAGCTGACCGTCAGTTCTGGCCGTGGCAAGCCTATCAATAATGCGAGCCGTGGCATCCGCAGCCAACGGGTCGGTCGTGAACGAGTAGCCGTCCATGCCATTGGCAGCGACGGCAACGACGACCTTATCCAAGTAGGCGTCGAGCGCCGCCGCATCGGCGAATTCCTCCGCACGAGCGGCATAGTCGATCTGATAGAGCACCTTCGTGCCTTTCTCGTGCATGACGGACATGTCCTCGGCGTCGAATTTCGAGAAGTTGTCGGCGTTGGTCAGCGTCACGATGTCCAGCGAATCCGGAAGGCAGCGCATGAAGTCCTGCTCTCCGGTCGCTTTCTCGGGAGAATTGTGCATGCGGGCATAGACGATGAAATGCTCCGACTGCTTGTAGGCCCTCAATGTCGCGGTGTACTCGGCCCATAGGGCAGGATCTTGCTCCCAAGGCTTTTTGACCGTACTGTCGAGTGCCTCCGTTTCCGTCCAGTCGCTGCACGAGACGAGCGACAGCATCGAAAACAGCGCCAGCAGCGTGAATATAAAGTTCTGTTTCATAGCTGTTAGTTGTTATAAGATTTGCAATCCCACCATACACGGGTTCCCATGACGTCGCCCGTGCGGTTGCCGTTCTGCTGCTCGCCATCGAGCGTCTGGATGGCCAACTGAAGGTTGGCGTTGTTCTGCTGGTACTCCTCGACGGGGTAAGGCAGGCGTCGTGCACCCTGCGCTACGTCCACCGTGCCGCCCGACTTGTCGGTGGGCACGGGCAGCAGTTTCGGATAGCCCGTGCGACGGTGCTCCGACCACGCCTCGACGCCCAGCGGGAAGATGGCGATCCATTTCTGCACGATGATGCGTTCAAGGTTGCGTTCGAAGTTCTCGGCTCCGTCGACCCACGGAATCCCGATGTCGCTCTGGGCCATCGCGCTGTAGTTGCCGACAGGATCGGTGTAGGGCGCGGGCTTGACGTCAGTCTGGGCCAGATAGGCGTCGGCGCCGCTGGCACCGCGCTCCTCGAACGAAAGCCTTACGGCTGCTTCGTAGAGTGACCGTGCCGTTTCTTCCGAGCCCCAGCGCAATTCATATTCCGCACGCAGGAACGTTGCCTCGGCGGCATTGAACCATAGGTAGGGCGTATCGCTCGCAACGATCATATTCGAATACTTCGACACGGCCTGCGACTTGCTCGTCACATCGATGCCGATACGGATACCCACATAGTCGCCGACATCATTCGCAAGGAACATCTTCTCCATACGCGGGTCTTTGTAGCCGTTCATGTAGCAGAGGATGTCGGCTCCGACACGGTGGTCTCCCCAGTCGTTGTAGATGAGCGTCGTGCGGTTCTCCGCGGCGTGCATCGCCGCATTGTCGGCATTAGCCTCGATAACACCCCCGGCAATAGCCGCGGCGGCCTTCGCACGGGCGACGTCGGACTTCACATACGACAAACGCATGGCCATGCGCAACTTGAGCGAATTGGCATATTTGAGCCACTGCGCGATATTGCCGTAATAGACGCCGTCGTAGCGGCTCCATGCTTCGGCTGGGAGCGTCGTGTTGCGGCCCAGTATCTCGATAGCCTCGTCCAGCTCCTCGAACATCTTCGTATAGACCGCCTCCTGCGAATCGTACTCCACATAGACCGACTCGTTGCTCTCCAGCTTCGAATAGGGAATCGGACCGTAGGAGTCCGTCACACGGTGCATGATGGCCACTCGCAACAGGCGGGCGAAAGCGATGGCCACTTCGTCTTCCGTGCCGTTGACGATGCCCTTATAGGGGGTATAGGTCTCGGTGATGACGTTGGCGAAAGGCCATTTGCGCCAGTCGGCCGAGGGATTATAGGTCTCGAACTTGGTCTGCCATGTATCGACCGTAGCACCGATGTAACCGCCGAACGGCCCGCCCGAAAGCGATTCGTTGAACTGGTACATGTGCTCCTGCACGGGAATCACAAGACTCTGCAGCGACTTGAATTTCGTGCCGGTCTTGTAATTGAGGGCATCCATCTGTTCTTCCGTAACCTGATTGGGATTGCGGTTGATGTCCTCGAAATCACCGGTGCAGGCAGCCAATCCGAGCAGCGCGACCGACAGCAACACCGACTGCCAGCTCATATTGATCTTTCTCATAGTTTCTGCGCTTTAGAATTGGAATTTGACATTGAAACCGAGACTGCGCATCGAAGGCATCATGAAATAGTCGATGCCCTGATAGTTCAGTCCCGTCGAGGCGACGGCTTCGGGGTCGAACGGCGCCTTGCAGTAGATCATCCACAGGTTACGCCCTACGAACGAGACGGTCATGCGCATCTTGTCGCGGAACCATTTTGTCGGCAGGGTGTAACCCAGCGAAAGCTCTTGCAAACGGACGTTCGTCGCCGAATAGAGATAATATTGCGGCAGACCGGACTGCGAGCCGATGGCTTGGTACCACTTCTGCGCATCAACCATCTCACGGCCGTTAATCAGCACGCCGCCGGCATCACGTGCAGCGGCCGAAGCCTCCGAAACGCCGTACAGATCCAAATTGGCCTGCGTCGCGGAGTAGCAGACACCGCCCAGACGGGCTGTGAACAGCACGCCGAGATTGATGCCCTTCCAACTGAAATCGTTACGCCATGCGAGATTGGCATCCGGGAACACCGAACCTAAATAGATATCCTCACCCTCATCGGTAACCTGTAAGTTACCGGCATTGTCCACTTCGACATAGCCGTTTTCATTATACCGCAGATTGGACGTCGTATAAAGGTCTCCCAACGTACCGCCTTCTTTAAGAATATATTTCGCCTTGCCTAATCCCTTGATGTCGAGCTTGGTGAGATTCAGAGATTCGCCCGTCACGGGGTTTACGGCATTAGCCGCAAGTTCGCGGATTTCGTTCTTGTTCCACGAATAAGTGAAGTTCGTCGTCCAGCGAAAGTCACGCCATTGGTTATCGTACCCGAGCGAGAGTTCGACACCCGTATTGCGGACATGGCCGGTTTGCAGGTAGATGGTCGTATAGGACGACGAGGGCGGCAGCGACGGGTCGAAGGTCTGATTTTTCGTATCGGCCCGGTACCACGAAGCCGAAAGATTGATGTGTTGCCACAGACGGGCATCCAGACCCACCTCGTAGGTGATGGTGCGCTCGGGTTTCAGGTCGCCGATGGGATAGTGCGTCTTGTCTTTCCACACCTTGTTCGTGGCGTCGTATTCGTAGGTCGGAACCGTCAGGTGACGCGGGAACGGCATACCTACCGAGGCGATCGAACCGCGGATCTTCAGATAGCTGATCGCATCCGGCATGTTGAATGTCGCCGTCGGAACCCACGAAAGGCCCACCGACGGGTAGAAGAACGACGACTCGGGCGAATTGGCCAGTTGCGAAGCCCAGTCGTTACGCCCCGTCACCGTGAGGTAAAGCATCTGTTTCCAACCTACTTCGACCGAGGCGAAGATGGATTGGGTCTGGTCGTGCCAGCCGGTTTTTTCCGCACGTTTTTTCGTGTCATCGAGGTCGAAGACGTTAAATACGTTCGGAAGGCCGTTTTCCTGGATCGGGCCGCGGTACGACAGTTCGTCGGTCTTGATATTGTTGATCGAGGCGCCGATATTCGCGTTCAGAGACCAATCCTCGCCGAAAGTCTTGTTGATGTTCACCATCAGATCGGCGTAGGTCTGCGTGTCGTAAGCGCGGGCCTCGGTATAATGGCCGTTCTTGCCGCCGTCGGTGATGGTCGTATTCGACGAGGCATAGAGTTTCTGCGTGTAGAGCGAATTCGAATTGTCGAGGCGCACGCGCCCGGCGACATTCAGCCACGGGAGGATGTCGTAGCTGGCCGAAAACGACAGCATATAACGCTTCTTGTCCGTGTTGCGCAGGTTGCGGTAGTTGATCCAGTAGGGATTCTGCATGCGCAAGTCACCGCCTTCCATGTCCGTACTCCAGAACTGCTCCATGAGTTTCGTCCCTTCGTTGTAACGCTCGAAGCGACGGTAAAGGTCAAAATTCTCGCCCCGCGGGAACAGGTAGGCCGGAACCAGCGGGTTCGAATAAACGCCCTGGTTGGTCATGTTCTGGTCTTTCTGATAGATGTAGCTGGCGCTCGCATCGAGCTTGAGCCGGTCTTTCAGAAAGTATGAAGTGTTGCGGAACGTGAAATTGTAACGGTCGTACTCGTTGTTGGGGATGATTCCGTCCGAGTTGACCGAAGCTGCCGAAAAATAGGTCTGGTTCTTGTCCGTACCGCCCGAAACCGTAACGGCGTTGGTATAGACATGCCCTGTCTCGAAATAGTCGTTCGGCGTATAACCGTAGCGGGCCTCCCGACGCAATTTCTCACCCCAGCTGTAAATGCTCGAGCCGCTGCGCTGGCCGTTCAGCCCCGTACCGTAACGGTTCTGGAAATCAGGCAGCACGAAAGGGTTTAAGAATTCCGTATTGCTCGAAAACGTAGCTTTCAACCTTCCGGCCTGGCCTTTCTTCGTCGTAATCATCACGGCTCCGTTCGCGGCTTCCGAACCGTAGAGAGCCGCAGCTGCGGCGCCCGTCAGCACCGACATCGACTCGATATCCTCGGGATTGATGTCGGCGATGGACTCCGTCGCACCGCGCGAATCGAACTCCGTTCCGCCGCCACCGCCGAAATTATACATCGGGATACCGTCGATAACGTAAAGCGCGTTCGACGACTGCGAAATGGATTTGTTACCGCGCAGAATCACCTTCGATGCACCGCCGACTCCCGACGACGAGGTGTTGATCGTGACACCTGCAACCTTACCCGTCAGCGAGTTGATGAAGTTGGCGTCCTTGACGGTCGTGAGGTCTTCGGCCTTGACCTGTTGTACGTTGTAGGCTACGGCTTTTTCCGAACGTTTAATACCAAGAGCAGTGACCACGACTTGTTCGATCTCGGCGGACGACTCCTGAAGCGTAAGGTCGAAAGCAGTACGGTTACCCACATCGACCACCAGAGTCTCATAGCCCAAATAGCTGACTTCCAATTGCCGGGAGGCAGCGGGGGGGGGTATCTGAAGCGAGAAAGAGCCATCGGAACCGCTGCTGATGCCGATTGAGGTGCCCCGGATAACAATGGTCGCTCCGACGATCGGGGAGCCATTGATATCGCGGATAGTTCCGGAAATGTCAACAGGGAGCTTTGCCTGTTTTTTTGAGAGAATGATGTTGGAACTACTGATCTGATAGGTGATGTCCGTCCCTTTGACCATTTGGTCGAGGGCTGCTTGCAAGGATTGGTTCGTCACATTTACCGTAACGAGCCTGTTAACATCTACATCATCATTGATTCCGAAAAGAAATTTTGTCTGTCTTTCAATCTCATTCATTACCTGCTTCATACGCACGTTTTCCATCTTGATGGAAACCTTCTGCGTCTGTGCCTGCACCCCAGTAACAGGGATACAGACGAGCGTAAGAACTAAAAGAAAAGACAGGCAGATTTGCTGAATAATCTTTTTATTCATACATTTGTCAAGTTTGGTTCAATGGTTGGGAATTGGTTAATATTCCTGATTGAACTATACGCCGGTGAGTGTTCGCCCACTCATCGGTTTTTCATATCAGGAAGCAAATGTTCAGAGTTGATAGTTCGTGGTTTACATCATAGGCATCTAAAGAATTTGAGATAAGTTAATAATTGGATGGACTATTTAATGATGATTACATCGGTAACAGCATCGTGTTCAAAGGTGAAATCCGAGGCGAGTTGTAGCATATGCAAAGCGTGGTCTATACCGTCCGAAACACGGATTTTCAAACTTTTGTATTTTACGACGGGCATGGTTTCGCGCCGAATCTCTATCTTCACGTTATAACTACGCTCCAACTTGCTCATCAGCTGCTCAAACGGCATTCCGTACACTGAAATAATACCATCCATCCACAGATAATCGTCTTTATCTTCAAGTTCTTGGATTTGAAACCCTCCATCTCGAAGATTGACGATATCGTTGGGCTGCAGAATGACGGATTCTCCGTTTTTTTTATTCGTCACGGCAACCCGGCCGCTAAACAGAGCTGTTGAAAAACGATTCTCCGCTTGGTTGGCGATTACATCGAAATGCGTACCCAATACTTCTACATCACAGGCAAAAGTTTCCACGATGAACGGGCATTCAGAGTTATGGGCGACATTGAATATGGCCTCTCCACTCAACTGGACACGCCGCTCCCCTTTTGGGAAAATCGCAGGATAAACGATGCGGCTCTGCGCATTAAGTTCCACGATGGAGCCATCCCCCAACGTTAGGCGAATATGCTGCCCTGCCGGAACCTCGACAGTCGTTTGCTGTTGTAACCACCGGTTCATGCGTTGACTCAAAAGCACATGGTCGACAGCAATTCCGAGCAGTAAAATGGCGGCAGCAACTCCGGCATAACGCAGCACTTTCGGCCATCCGAAACGTAGGAAAGAGCGTGAATTATTTATACCCGCCTCCGGATTAGGTGCACACATTATGCCCAATACATACAAATTATATGCTTTATCGAGAACTTTCTGATTCTTTTCCGGATCTTCGTTCAGCCAAGCCGAAATCATATCGGTTTCTTCCAAAGTCGTTTGCTCTGCGAAGAAACGGAATAACATTGCATCTGTAACCTTTTTTTCCATTCTGTCATAATATCGCATCTATTTATATAGTTCCACAACTCAATAAGATTCCCTCCTCTAAAATGCGTTTTTTTGCAAATAATTTTTTTTATTAAATTAACCTGTTGCAGGTCAATTATATGGGTAAATATTTTTTTTGCATTATAATCTTTTTAATTTTTTCTTATCTTTGTTCTTGGAATGAAACCGGATACTATCATACTGACCCAGCAGTCGTTCGACAAGTTATTTCGCCTATACCAGCGAAAACTATATGCTGTGGCATATAGCCTTGTACATGATGCAAATACGGCAGAAGATATTGTCCATGACAGTTTCATGACAATTTGGGAGAACCGGGAAACTGTACAGTTTACGAGCATAGAGGCCTATCTTTTCGGTGTCGTAAAAAAACGCTGTCTGAAATATCGTCGGGATAGATATACGGGGAAAGCCGTGTATGAGAAAATCCTGATGAAGGAGCGCGGAGTGATGGATTTTTATACCCGCACGATCGAAAGTTGCAATCCGAACGAATTATTCCAGCGGGAAATCATCGAGATATGCCGCAAACAACTGGAACAAATGCCGGAATTGACCAAACAGGTATTCATAGCTCATAAACTGGAGGGAAAAAGTTACAAAGAGATTGCTGACATGCTATGCATCAACCTCAAAAAAGTAGATAGGGAATTACAACAGGCGGCAATGAAATTACGCTTGTCTTTGAAGGATTATTTGCTCTTATTGCTATTGATAGTATATTCTGAAATATAATCGGCTGATCTGTTCTTGGGTCAAATTTTTCTCGTTTCTAATTTTAAGAAAAAATCAAAAAAAGAGCTTTAGGAGAGGGAATCTTATTGAGTTGTGGAACTATATATTAGATGGCATTGTTTTGTCGGATCTAATATATAGTATACAAAATGAATCAACTTACTCAAAACTCCCGACAATCGCTTTCTCCTCTCCGTTGGGTTCCGAGTTTGTACTTTGCGATGGGCCTTCCGTTTGTGGTTCTGAACATGGTCTCTGCGGTTCTGTTCAAGGATCTGGGGATCTCGGACGCACAAATCGCGTTCTGGACATCGCTTATCATGTGGCCGTGGACGATCAAATTCCTGTGGAGCCCCTTCTTGGAAATTTTCCGTACCAAAAAATTCTTCGTCGTCACGACGCAGCTCCTAAGCGGCATATTGTTCGGCCTTGCTGCTCTGTCGCTTCACCTACCGTCGTTCTTCGCCGTTACGATCGCCGTCTTTGCCGTCGTTGCGTTCAGCGGCGCCACGCACGACATCGCGGCCGACGGCGTCTACATGTCGGAACTCACGACGCAGGATCAGGCGAAGTATATCGGCTGGCAGGGTGCGTTCTACAACCTTGCGAAACTGGTCGCCACGGGCGGCCTGGTGTGGTTCGCAGGTTTTCTCTACGAAGGCTTCAGCGCCGTGGGTGCAGCAACATTCGACGCCTACGTACGTTCGTGGACGGTGGTGCTTGCCATTTTTTGCGGCCTGCTCGTCCTGCTGGGCGTCTACCATGTCCGGGCGCTTCCCGCCGGGGGCGGCGCTGCCGAACGGCATTCGCTGCGGGATGGCCTTTCGGGCCTGAAAGAGGTCGTCGGGGCCTTCTTCCAGAAAAAGCATATCTGGTACTACCTCGGATTCATCATCCTCTATCGTCTGGGCGAGGGCTTCGTGATGAAGATCGTGCCGTTGTTCCTCAAAGCCGATACGGCTTCGGGCGGTCTGGGCCTCACGAACCAGCAGATCGGCCTTTACTACGGGACATTCGGTGCCGGGGCTTTTCTTTTGGGTTCGCTGCTGGCGGGCTACTATATCGCACACCGGGGCCTGCGACGCACTCTTTTCATATTATGCTGTATCTTTAATATCCCGTTCGCGGTCTATGCGCTGCTGGCATGGCTGCAGCCTCAGTCGATGTGGATCGTGGGCGGGGGCATCGTGCTGGAATACTTCGGCTACGGGTTCGGATTCGTGGGCCTTACGCTGTTTATGATGCAGCAGGTTGCCCCGGGGCGTCACCAGATGGCGCACTACGCCTTCGCTTCGGGTATCATGAACCTTTCGGTGATGCTCACGGGCGCCGTTTCGGGTTACCTGAGCGATGCCTTGGGTTACGGCATGTTCTTCCTCGCAGTTATGTTGGCCACGGTTCCGGCATTTCTGGTGACGTGGTTCGTACCCTTTACCTATGACGACAAACCAAACGACAAATAATTTATATGGATACACTGAAAATTGCGGGCTCGAATCAGCCCGATATGCCGTGGGAGGATCGTCCCGCAGGCTCCAAAGAAGTGATGTGGCGCTATTCGGCCAATCCGATCATCCCGCGCGACGCGCTTTCGACGTCGAATTCGATCTTCAACTCGGCGGTCATTCCCTTCAAAAAAGGAAAATATAACTATGCGGGCGTTTTCCGGTGCGACGACACGAACCGCCGGATGCGCATCCACGTGGGCTTCTCGGTCGACGGCCTTCGGTGGGAGATCGAGGAGTCCGACTTCCGGCTGGAGGGTGCGGACTCGGAGATCGGGCAGTGGGTCTACGGCTACGATCCTCGCGTTGCGAAGATCGGCGACAAATACTACGTTACGTGGTGCAACGGCTACCACGGGCCGACGATCGGCATTGCGTGGACGGATGATTTCGAGACGTTCCACCAGCTTGAAAACGCATTTCTTCCCTATAACCGCAACGGGGTTCTGTTTCCGCGCAAGATCGGGGGCCGGTTCGCGATGCTGTCGCGTCCGAGCGACACGGGTCACACGCCCTTCGGGGACATCTTCTATTCGGAGAGCCCCGACATGGAGTTCTGGGGCCGCCACCGTCATGTGATGTCTCCCTCGGCGTTCGAGGTTTCGGCGTGGCAGTGCATGAAGATCGGCGCGGGCCCCGTTCCCATCGAGACCTCGGAGGGCTGGCTGCTGTTCTACCACGGGGTGCTCCGCTCGTGCAACGGTTATGTCTACGCCTTCGGTTCGGCGCTGCTGGATTTGGAGGAGCCTTGGAAGGTCACGGCCCGCAGCGGTCCCTACCTGATCTCCCCTCGCGAAACGTACGAATGCATGGGCGACGTTCCGAACGTCACATTCCCCTGCGCGTCGCTCCATGACCCCGAAACGGGCCGGATCGCCGTCTATTACGGATGCGCCGACACCGTCACGGGCCTTGCGTTCGGCTATATCCCTGAAATTATCGACTTCACGAAGAAAAACAACATCCTATGAGAAGCCTTGCGCTGCTTGCGGTTCTGACGCTGTGTCTGGGAGCACGGGCACAAGAGCCTGCGGAGTGTGTGGATCCGTTCATCGGGACTACGAACTTCGGGACCGCGAACCCCGGGGCCGTCACGCCGCACGGGATGATGTCGGTGGTTCCGTTCAACGTCATGGGGTCGGAGGAGAACGTCTACGACAAGGACGCCCGCTGGTGGTCCACGCCCTACGAATACCATAACAAATTCTTCACGGGCTTCGCGCACGGCGCCTTGAGCGGCGTGGGGTGCCCCGAGCTGGGCGCGCTGCTGACGATGGCCACGACGGGCCCTCTGACGGTGGATTACCGGGAGTACGGCACGTCGTACAGGGACGAAAAGGCCTCCCCGGGCTATTACTCGGTCTTTCTGGACAAGTACGGCGTCCTTGCCGAGGTCACGGCCACGGCGCGTACCTCGGTGGAACGCTACACGTTCCCCGGAGGAGAAGGGCATATCCTGTTGAATCTGGGCGAGGGGCTTACCAACGAGTCGGGCGCAATGGTGCGCCGGGTGAGCGCCACGGAGATCGAGGGCACGAAGTTGCTGGGGACGTTCTGCTACAATGCGCAGAAGGTTTTCCCGGTGTACTTCGTGCTTCGCGTTTCGAAGACTCCGAGTGCCGGCGGCTATTGGAAGAAGCAACGGAAGATGACGGGCGTGGAGGCGGAGTGGACGCCGGACAACGGGAGATATAAACTCTATACGGAGTACGGGCGCGAGCTTTCGGGCGACGACGTGGGCTACTGGTTCTCCTTCGACGGCCTTGCGGCGGGCGAGCAGGTGGAGGTGCGCATGGGCATTTCGTATGTCTCTACGGAGAACGCGCGCAAAAACCTCGATGCCGAGCAGGCCGCGGACGCACCGTTCGACGCCATCCGGGAACAGGCCCGCAAGGGCTGGAACGAGGCTCTGGGCAGAATCCGGGTCGAGGGCGGGACCGAGGAGCAGCAGAGGGTGTTCTACACGGCGTTGTACCATGCGCTGCTGCACCCGAACCTCGTGAGCGACGTGAACGGCGAATACCCGCTGATGGAGCGTTCGGGCGAGACGGGCGTGACGGATGGCGAACGTTATACGGTCTTCTCGCTGTGGGACACCTGCCGCAACCTGCACCAGCTGCTGACGCTGGTCTACCCGGATCGTCAGCGGGAGATGCTGCGCTCGATGACGGGGATGTACGAGGAGTGGGGTTGGCTTCCGAAATGGGAGCTTTACGGCCGCGAGACCTTCACGATGGAGGGGGACCCTGCGATCCCGGTGATCGTCGACAGCTGGATGAAGGGCCTTCGGGATTTCGATGTCGCCAAGGCCTACGAGGCGATGCGCAAGTCGGCCACGACGCCCGGTGCGCAGAACCGCATGCGGCCCGACATCGACCCCTATATCGAGAAAGGCTATATCCCGCTGGGGTTCTACGCCAAGGACCTTGCGGGCGACACCTCCGTCTCGCACGCGCTGGAGTACTACATGGCCGACGCTGCGCTGTCGCTGTTGGCCGACTCGCTCGGACAGGGGGACGACGCGCGTCTGTTCCGCGCCCGCTCGCTGGGCTATAAGCGCTATTACAGCCCGGAAAGCGGGACTTTGCGTCCGCTCCATCCCGACGGATCGTTTTTAAGCCCCTTCGACCCGAAGGCGGGCGAGAACTTCACGGCGGCTCCGGGCTTCCACGAGGGGAGTGCGTGGAACTATACGTTCTACGTTCCGCACGACGTGGAGGGGCTTGCGAAGCTGATGGGCGGACGACGCAAATTCATCGACAAACTGCAAATGGTCTTCGACGAGGGGTTGTACGACCCTGCGAACGAACCCGACATCGCCTATGCCTACCTTTTCAGCCGCTTCCGGGGCGAGGAGTGGCGCACGCAGCGGGAAACCCGGCGGCTGTTGGAGCGATACTTTACCACCGCCCCCGACGGCATCCCGGGCAACGACGACACGGGGACGATGTCGGCGTGGGCTGTCTTCACGATGCTGGGCCTCTACCCCGACTGCCCGGGCGAACCGTACTACACGCTGACGTCCCCGACGTTCGATCGGGCCGAGATCGACACGGAGCGGGGAACGCTGGTGATCGAAAAACGCGGCGAAGGGTATATCGACCGGATGACGCTTGGCGATAAACCGCTGAAAAATTATCGTATCTTGCACGATGACTTGCTCAAGGGCGGCAAACTTACTTTCGAACTTAAAACTGCAAAATAGATGAAACTTTCCGGATTATTATTCGCTGCGGCCCTGCTGGGCAGCTGCACGCAGCCTGCCGCGGAGGAGAATTACACGCGCCATGTCGATCCGAAGATCGGCACAGGCGGCCACGGGCACGTCTTCGTGGGAGCCAACGTCCCCTTCGGCCTGGTGCAGGTGGGTCCGACGAGCATTCCGCAGACGTGGGACTGGTGCTCGGGCTACCACGCGAGCGATTCGACCGTTATCGGCTTTTCGCACACGCACCTTTCGGGCACGGGCATCGGCGACCTGTTCGACATTACCGTCATGCCCGTCGTGGGTGAAGTGACCTATGCCCGCGGCGAGGAGAATGACCCGGCCTCGGGCCTGTGGTCTTACGCCGACCGTACGCGGGAGATCACGAAACCCGGTTATTACTCGGTTCCGCTTGTGCGCTACGGCATTACGGCCGAGCTGACGGCCACGGAGCGCGTGGGTCTGCACCGCTACACGTTCCCGGCGTCGGACGCCGCAGCCGTGGTCTTCGATCTGGAGAACGGCGGCTGCTGGGACAAGGCCACCGATACGGGCTTCCGCTTCTCGGACGACAGCACGCGCATCGCCGGATGGCGCTGCTCGACGGGGTGGGCCAAAAATCAGGAGGTCTACTTCGTGGCCGAGTTTTCAAAACCCGCGAAGGGGATTTCCTACCTGCAGCCGGGCGAGATAGACGATTCCAAAATGCCCCGGATCGCGGCCCGTTATGCACGTGTGGACTTCGACACGGCGGAGGGCGAACAGGTGCTCGTGAAAGTGGCCCTTTCGCCCGTAAGTATCGAAGGCGCGAAGGCAAACCTTGCGGCGGAACTCCCCGGATGGGATTTCGACGCTACGGCGGCCGCTGCCGACAAGGCGTGGAACGATGAACTGTCGAAGGTGAAGATCGAGACGGAGGATGAAACGTCGAAGCGCATCTTCTATACGGCGCTGTATCATACGATGGTGGCTCCGTCGCTCTTCTGCGATGTGAACGGCGATTACCGCGGAGCCGACGGCAAGGTGCATGAGAATCCGGGGCGCGATACCTATACGACCTTTTCGCTGTGGGACACTTACCGGGCCGCGATGCCGCTGATGACCGTCCTGCACCCGGAGCGGATGCCCGACATCATCCAGACGATGCTGCACATCGCCGACGAGCAGGGACGGCTCCCGGTATGGCACCTGTGGGGTAATGAGACCGACTGCATGGTGGGCAACCCGGGCATCGTAGCGGTGGCGGACGCCATCGTGAAGGGCATCGGGGGCTTCGACCGCGAAAAGGCCTTCGAGACGATCCGTAAGACGGCCATGAACCCCGACCGGGGCAACGGCCTGCGCATGGAGTACGGCTACATCCCGTGCGAGATGTTCAACGAGGCCGTGGCCTATGACATGGAGTACGCTTTGGCTGACGGCGCGGCGGCGCGTGCCGCCGAAGCGCTGGGCAAGGCGGAGGATGCGAAGTATTTCGAGGAACGCAGCCATAGCTACCGCAACTATTTCGACCCGCAGACGGGATTTATGCGGGGCCGGGATTCGAAAAAAGGCTGGAGGACGCCCTTCAATGCGTTCGCCTCGACGCACCGCGCCGACGATTACTGCGAGGGCAACGCCTGGCAGTATACGTGGCTGGCTCCGCATGATGTCGCAGGTCTTGTCGGATGCTTCGGCAGCCGGGCGCGGATGCTCGAAAAACTGGACTCGCTGTTCACGGTAAGCTCCGTGGTCGAGGGCGGCGAGACATCGCCCGACATTTCGGGCCTGATTGGCCAGTACGCCCACGGCAACGAACCGAGCCACCATATTTTGTACCTTTATACGATGCTGGGGCAGCCGTGGGAAACGGCCGACAAGGTTCGCGAGGTGCTCACGACGCTCTACCACGCCGCTCCGGACGGCCTTTCGGGCAACGAGGACGTGGGTCAGATGTCGGCCTGGTACGTCCTCTCGTCGCTGGGCATGTACGAGGCCGAGCCTGCGGGCGGAAGATACTGGTTCGGATCGCCCCTGTTCGACAGGGTCGAAATCACCGTCCCGGGCGGGACCTTCACGATTGTCGCCGAGAACAACTCCGCTGCGAACAAATATATCCAGCGGGTGTGGCTCAATGGCCAACCCTACACAAAGCCTTGGATCGGTCATGCCGACGTGATGAAGGGCGGGGAACTGCGCTTCGAGATGGGGGCCGAAGAGAAGGTGTGGTACTGTCCGGACGAGCCGGAGGCGTACGCCGACCAGCGGCCCGCGGAGGAGCAGCGGCTTTTTAAGTCGGAAGCGGTAGAGGGGGAGATCGCCCGCGTGTGCGGTCTTCTGACCAACGAACGCCTGCGGTGGATGTTCGCCAACTGCTTCCCCAACACGCTCGACACCACGGTGCACTACGGCGAGGACGAGGCGGGCAATCCCGATACCTACGTCTACACGGGCGACATTCCGGCCATGTGGCTCCGCGACTCGGGGGCGCAGGTGTGGCCCTACGTGCAGTTGTGTAAGGAGGACCCGGCGTTGCAGAAGATGATCGCGGGGGTGATCCGGCGGCAATTCAAACTCATCAATATCGATCCTTACGCTAATGCCTTCAACGTCGGCCCTACGGGTGACGGCGAGGATGTCGGCTATCCGGGCAACGATCAAAGTCCCTGGGTTTTCGAGCGTAAATGGGAGATCGATTCCCATTGCTATCCTCTGCGCCTTGCGCACCATTACTGGAAAACCACGGGCGACACGTCGGTCTTCGACGGGGAGTGGATCTCTGCGATGCGCAATATTGTAAAGACTTTGAAAGAACAGCAGATGAAGGAGGGGCCGGGCGATTACATCTTCCTGCGCACGACGGACCGTCAGCTGGACACCCGCTGCCATGTGGGGCGCGGCAACCCCGTGAAACCCGTGGGGCTGATCGTCTCGGCGTTCCGTCCTTCGGACGACGCCACGACCTTCGGATTCCTCGTGCCGTCGAACTTCATGGCCGTCACGTCGCTGCGCAAGGCCGCCGAGATCCTGACGGCGGTGAACGGCGAGCGGGAGCTTGCCGCCGAGTGCACGGCGCTGGCCGACGAGGTGGCCGGGGCATTGCAGCAATACGCTGTCGTGGAGCATCCGGAGTTCGGGAAGATCTACGCCTTCGAGGTGGACGGATTCGGAGGCTGCTTTCTGATGGACGACGCCAATGTGCCGTCGCTGCTGGCAATGCCCTACCTGGGCGACGTGGAGCGCACGGATCCCATCTATGAGAACACCCGGCGGTTCGTCTGGAGCGAAGAGAACCCCTACTTTTGGAGAGGCTCCGCCGGCGAGGGCATCGGCGGCCCCCATATCGGGGTGGAGATGATCTGGCCCATGAGCATCATGATGCGGGCCTTCACGTCGGAGGACGACGCCGAGATCCGCGATTGCATCGTCGCCCTGATGACCACCGATGCCGGGACGGGCTTCATGCATGAATCCTTCTCGCGCCACGATGCTGCGAATTTCACCCGCCCGTGGTTCGCCTGGCAGAACACGCTCTTCGGGGAACTCATATTAAAACTCGTAAACGAAAACAAGGTCGACTTACTTAATTCCATTGACTGACCGGAAAAAACCAAATAACAATGATAAAACCTGTTTCTTTGCTGTTACTTGCCGCCGTTCTGTGCGGCAGCTGCGGAAGCCGCACGGGGCGCACCGCGGCAACCTCCTGCGACGAACCTTCGGCGCGGCCTTCGGAATACGTCTCGACGCTCGTAGGCACGCACTCCGACTTCACGCTCTCGACGGGCAACACCTACCCGGCCGTCGCCCTGCCGTGGGGCATGAACTTCTGGACGCCCCAGACGGGCGAAATGGGCAGCGGATGGGCCTATACCTACGGCGCCCACACCATCCGGGGCCTGAAGCAGACCCACCAGCCCTCGCCGTGGATCAACGACTACGGGCAGTTCTCCATCATGCCCATACGCGGACGCGACAAGGTCGATGAGGAGAGCCGCCAGAGCTGGTTTTCGCACCAGTCGGAGGAGGCACGCCCCTACTATTATTCGGTATACCTCGCCGACCACGACATCAAGGCCGAGATCGCCCCGACCGAGCGGGCTGCGATCATGCGTTTCACGTTCCCCGAATCGGACGAGTCGGGCGTGGTGATCGACGCTTTCGACCGCGGATCGTACATCAGGGTCATGCACGACAAACGGACTGTCGTGGGATACACCACGCGCAACAGCGGAGGTGTGCCCGACAACTTCAAGAACTGGTTTATCGTGCGCTTCGACCGGAAGATCCGGGATTTCCAGATCTATGACGGCACGAAGCCCGTCGAAGGCGAACAGTTAGTCGGCGAACACGCCCTCGTGCGGGTAGGTTTCGAAACCCGGCGCGGCGAGCAGGTAACGGTACGCGCAGCCTCATCGTTCATATCGCAGATGCAGGCCGTGCAGAACCTCGAAGAGCTGGGAAAGGACGATTTCGAAACCGTGAAGGCCAAGGCGCAAGCACACTGGGACGAGGTGCTCGGACGTATTGAAGTCGAGGGAGGCACGACGGACCAGTACCGCACGTTCTATTCGTGCCTCTACCGTTCGACCTTGTTCCCGCGCAAGTTCTACGAGATCGACAAGAACGGCAATATCCTGCATTACAGCCCCTACAACGGTGAGGTACTGCCGGGATACATGTATACCGACACGGGATTCTGGGACACCTTCCGCAGTCTGTTCCCACTGCTCAATCTGGTCTATCCGTCGGTCAATGCCGAAATTCAGGCCGGGCTGGCAAACGCTTACCGCGAGAGCGGATTTCTGCCCGAATGGGCTTCGCCCGGACACCGTGGGTGCATGGTCGGAAACAACTCGGCGTCGGTCGTTTCGGATGCCATCCTGAAAGGTGTCACCCCCGAGGAAGACATTGCGACGCTCTACGAGGCGATGCTCGCAGGACGCCGGAAGGTACACCCCACGGTGAGTTCCACGGGGCGCCTCGGACACGAGTACTACAACACACTGGGATACATCCCCTACGATGCGGGCATCAACGAGAATGTCGCACGAACGCTCGAATACGCCTACGACGACTGGTGCATCGCACAGGTGGCGAAAAAACTGGGAAAAACGAACGACGCTGCAATGCTGGAAAAGGCTTCGCAGAACTATAAAAACCTCTTCGATCCCGAAACGCGCCTGATGCGGGGCCGCAATGCCGACGGGACGTTCCAGACGCCCTTCAGCCCCTACAAGTGGGGCGACGCCTTCACCGAGGGAAATTCGTGGCACTATACATGGTCGGTATTTCATGACGTAGAGGGACTGATCGACCTGATGGGAGGACGCAAAGGATTCACGCGGATGCTCGACTCGGTTTTCGTCGTGCCGCCCGTCTACGACGACAGCTACTACGGGTTCCGCATCCACGAGATTACCGAAATGCAGGTGGCCAACATGGGCAACTACGCCCACGGAAACCAGCCCGCGCAGCACATGATCTACCTCTACGACTACGCCGGGCAACCCCGTAAGGCGCAGTGGTGGGTTCGTGAGGTCATGGATCGCCTCTACTCGGCCAAGCCCGACGGTTACTGCGGCGACGAGGACAACGGACAAACCTCGGCGTGGTACGTATTTTCGGCCTTAGGGTTCTATCCCGTGTGCCCCGGCGCGGACGAATACGCAGTCGGATCGCCGCTGTTCCGCAAGGCCGTCATTCACCTCGAAAACGGCAATACGATCGAGATCGACGCTCCGGAGAACAGCTCCGAGAACCGTTATGTCGGTAAAATGGCTATCGACGGAAAAGTATCGGAAAGGCCGTTCCTTAGCTATTCCACACTTCTGGAAGGTGCGAAGGTGCGCTTCGAGATGGAATCCGAAAAATAGCCTTCCCATGAAGATTCCGAATCCACATGCTGCCTTCATGGCCTTCGCCTGTGCATTGTTTGCAGCATGCTCTCCGCAGCAGCCCTTCATAACCTCACCCGACGGACGCATCGCCGTATCTGTCGAAGCCGATGCAGGGGCGGGCGTGACCTATGCCGTCACGGTCGACGACAAGCCCTTGATACTGCCCTCGGCGATGGGGCTCGCGGCATGCGGAACCTCGCTGCAGGGAGCGACGATAACAGGCGTATGGCACTCCTCCCACGACAAGCTGTGGACAGCCCCCTGGGGCGAGAACAAGCGGCACCGCAACCGTTACAACGAAATGTCCGTCGCAGTGCGGAAGCCGGATAAAAGCATGGCCTTCACGCTCCGCTTCCGCGCATTCGACGACGGAATAGCATTTCGCTACGAACTGGCGCAGCCCGATTCGCTGGCCGTGACGGACGAACTGACGGAGTTCCGGTTCGCAGATGAGGGTCATACGATGTCGTGGTCCATACCCGGCAATTTCGAGACCTATGAACTTCAGTACCGCGAGCAGCCCGTAGCACGGATTACGGATGCAAACACGCCCTTCACGTTCCGCACTGGGGACGGAATATTCGGAGCCGTGCACGAGGCGGCCCTGTACGACTGGCCCGAGATGGTATTGAGGCGCGACAGTGCGGGGGTGCTGAAAGCCGACCTCGCGCCCCTGCCCGACGGCGTGAAGGCGTACATTCCGGGACGCTTCACGACGCCCTGGCGCACGATACAGATAGCAGACAGGGCCGTAGGCCTGATAAACTCGTCGCTGGTGCTCAACCTGAACGAACCTTCGAAGATCGAGGATCCCTCATGGATCGTGCCGCAGAAGTATGTCGGGGTATGGTGGGGAATGCACCTCGGAACGCAGGTATGGACGATGGGGCCGCGACACGGAGCAACGACACGGAATGCCATCCGGCACATCGACTTTGCTGCGGAAAACGGCATACAAGGAGTGTTGTTCGAGGGCTGGAACAAAGGATGGGAGAACTGGGGCGGAAACCAGCAGTTCGACTACCTCGAACCCTATGCGGATTTCGATCTGGAGCGAATAGCCGCCTATGCCCGTGAAAAGGGCGTGCAACTGTGGATGCACAATGAAACGGGAGGAAATATTCTGAGTACGAAGCCGTCATGGAAGCAGCGATGAGGAGGTATGCCGAACTGGGGGTTCACACGCTCAAAACGGGATATGCAGGGGGATTCAAAGGCGGTTACCTCCATCATTCGCAGTATGGAGTGCAGCACTATCAGCGGGTCGTGGAAACGGCGGCGAAATACCGGATCATGCTCGACGTACACAAGCCGATAAAGGAGACGGGGATACGACGCACGTGGCCCAACATGATGACACGCGAAGGGGCGCGGGGCATGGAATGGAACGCATGGTCGGAAGGGAATTCGGCAGAGTATCTCACGACGCTGCCCTTCGTGAGGATGCTGAGCGGACCGATGGACTACACTCCGGGAATCTTCGACATCGACTATTCCACAGCGAAGGCCGACAAGGGACGGATCGAGTGGAACGGGCCCAACGCGGAATGCTGCATAAAGACCACGCTGGCACGGCAGATAGCAAACTGGGTGATCATATACTCGCCCCTGCAGATGGCCGCAGACCTGATCGAGAACTACGAAGGGCATCCCGCATTCCGGTTCTTCCGCGACTTCGACGCAGACTGCGACTGGTCGAAGGCATTGCAGGGAGAGATCGGCGACTATATCGTCGTTGCAAGACGGGCCAAAGACAGATACTTTCTCGGGGCAGGAACGGACGAGAAGGCAAGGACGCTCGTGCAGAAGCTCGACTTCCTCGAACCCGGAGTGACGTATACCGCGACCATATATGCCGATGCTCCGGATGCGGGGCGCAATCCGGAGGCATACCTGATCGGGAAGCGGGCGGTGACGGCACGAGATACCATACGCATCGAGATGGCTGAACGGGGCGGGCAGGCAATAACTTTTATTCCGGCAGAGAAATAGAAGATGCCGGTGGCACGGGGAGGCCACGACGGAAAGCCGACAGGGAACAATGAGAAACGGGATCTGATCCATATCAGACCCCGTTTTTCGTATCAGGAACGATGTCGTCTTTTTTTACGCCTTTGTTGCATCTGCCGTTGCTGTTCCTCGTAAGCCCGCGTGTCGGCCAAATCCAATACCGTATCGACAATGCCAGAAATAGGATTGGCGGCATGGTTTTGCACTTCATGTTTCTGTTCCACGTGTTGTTCTGCGACCTGTTGCGCCTGTTTCGGTGCCGGATACAATTCATTGAAAACATTGGCCGAAAATTCTTTTCCCAGTAGCGAACCGTTGGCAACGATGCCTGCGTTGTGGTCGATGAAGGTCGCACCGTAAATCCTTCCCACGGGATTTATGCGGAACACGACATCGATACCGTCCGCTTTCAACAGTTGCCGAAACTCTTCCCTTGTATTGTCCGGGCTCATGGCGTCTTTGACTGTTTGCCGCAGCCGGTCGAGTGTCCCGTCCTGCTTCAACGCGCTCTTCGACCGCTCATAATACTTTTGAAGGGCCTTATAGCCGACATCTTTTCCGATACGGCTCGATTTGAACGGCGTGCCGATACCGTAGCCATCGTCGGTCATGGCACCGTAAATCACTCCGGCATAGTCCCGTCCGTCGACGGTTCCCGTACGTTCCTCGACCGAAACATTGAGCAGCTCCAACAGGGTGCGGAATTCTCCATACGACGAGCATTTGTAATTTCGCAGACACGACCGGGCGACGGACGAAATCTGTTGCTTGACATTCCCCTCGGAATAATTCACCTTCCGCAGGCCCTCCCTGTCCGTCAGTCCCTGTCCCTTGACGCTCGGATGCAGACCGTATTTCCGCTCCAAGTCACGCAGAATCTCCATCGAGCGCCGGGCCTCGAAATCGTGCGGGAGTTTGCGGCCCTGCTCATCGACACGCAGTGACACGATATGGAGATGCTCTCTGGAAATGTCCTTGTGCTTGAAAACGATATAAGGCTGTTCGCCGTAACCCATGCGTTCCATGTACTCACAGGCGATTTTCCGGAGCTGTTCGTCTGTCAGCCTGTCCTCCGGTGAAGGGTTCAGCGAGGCATGGAAAACCGTGTTCGTAGTCCTGCGGTTGGCTTCGAGATACGGCATGAAGCTCTCCATGCAGGCGTCAATGTCAAGGCGTCCGCATTTATCGTATGGTTCGAGCATCTTCTGCCAGAGGAGCACTTCGGCTTCATCCTTATCCACTTTCTCCTTGTTGTAATACAACGCTCCGCCGGGCGAGGAACCCGATCTTATATTCGCAACCACTCCTTAGCCTGTTTTGCGAGGTTGAGAATCTCGATACTGAGGGCTTTCAGTTCGCGGGTTCGCTGCTCCAGCATAGCGATCTGATGCGGGATAGCAACGTTGGAAAAGTGCGCGTTGATGGCTTTTACGATCTGGTTATAGTTGTTCCCGAGCTTTTGAAATTGGAAATAAAAGTCGTTCAGCCGGGCGATGAACTGCACCTTCGAAGGGTCGCGTTTGACGACGACGAACTCCTCGTTGAAGATTCTTTTGACGATAAACCGGCTGCGGTTATGCTCCAATCCTGCCTTACAAAGCATCTGCTTAAAGCGGATATTCTCTTCCGTGGTGAGTTTGAAATTATACCTGTGGACTCTGGGATCTGTCGTTGTCGGGCGTCCGATCCTCTTTTTCGTGGTTGTCA